>Ga0163162_10000812_pt1 | contig 28975 bp, 31 predicted proteins | sample S55metaG_FD_115310 | JGI IMG/M metagenome (GOLD analysis project Ga0163162, IMG submission 115310) | Switchgrass rhizosphere microbial communities from Kellogg Biological Station, Michigan, USA - S5-5 metaG | ecosystem: Host-associated > Plants > Roots > Rhizosphere > Soil | place: USA... | reverse complement strand
GTCAGGCTTTCCCGGTGGCATTTTCCCGTACATTAAATGGACGCCCTATGAAGACGCTTCCGATCTACTAGTGGAACCCTAACTGAATCTCACGTCGCTAAAGTCGATGGCGACCATCAGCATCTCGAGCACCGCGCGCCTGTCCGGGCCACGCGTGTAAGCGCGACGCTTTTCAAGGGTAGGCAAATCAGCGACTTTGTATTTCCTGAATTGTACGGCCTACCTCTTACTACCCACAACCGCAATCGATCTCATCTCATTCGGTCCGCGTTCCGTGGCAATCCGGTCGATTACTCGATCGAATGTCGCTGAGTGCTCAAGCTGCTGCATCCGACTTATTGCGAATTGTTTTTTTACTATTTTTCGTCTACCTTGCAGCATGCAATGATGCGTTCGCACAGCGAACTGGCAGCAATGCCCCTTCAAGCGTTTAGGCGAGCCATGACGAAACACCTGAAAGTCTCCATCTGTCTGCCGACATGTAATCGTCCTGAACTGATCGTGCAATGCATCGATTCGTGTCTTGCACAAACGCACGCAAACATCGAGATCGTGATCGGCGACGATTCGAAAGACGACCGCACAGGACACGTGATTGCCGAACGGTATCAGCACGACTCACGCGTTCGATACCTGAAGAACGAACCGTCGCTCGGTCAGGCGCGCAATGTCGCGAGCTTGTTCGAACGGGCGAGTGGCGACAGGATTCTGTTGATCCACGATGACGATTACCTCGTCGACAACGGCATTGAGCGCTTGCTGTTGCCGTGGCAGATGTATCCGGATCTCGACGTCGCATTCGGGAACCAGTACGAAGTCGATGCGAACGGCCACGTGGATCGCGTAGCCAGCGATCGTCTGAATGTCGACTTTCATCGCACGAAGCAAGCCGAAGGACTGCAGATACCGCCCGGCCGGCCAGGTCTGATCCAGATGTTCCCCAACAACGGCTGGCTTGCCGACGCGCGCCTCGTCAAGCGAATCAGCTACGAAGAGCAGTACGGCATGTGCTGCGACTATGTATTCAATGCAAAGCTCTGCCTTGCAGCGAAGCAGGTCTACTACCTTAACGAATACGTTTCGTATTACCGCAAGACGGCAGTGTCGGTCTCGGCGAACACGCGCGGTTCGATGGCGGCCGCGTCGATCGGCGCGTATGCGTTCCTCGCCGATTTGGAGCTCGATCCTGCGCTGGAGCCCGCGCGCAGGACGGCACGGCGCCGGATCGTGCCGATCGTGGTCTCGGTCCATGCGAAGAACGGTGCGCCAGTACGCGCATTGCGCATCGCGCTCGGGCATCCGTTCGCCTACAAGCACGGTCTCAGCCTGCGCCTCTACTATCATTTGATGCTGCTGGCGCGTGCGGCGCTGAAGGCCGGGGCGCGACGCAAGCGTGACGCATGGGCGGTGCCTCCTGAAATTTAGCCCGGTGCGCCCGGCGCGATCACCGGGGTGGACACGCACGACGCGAGCGGCGCAGGCGGGAACACTGCGTGACCTGCTGCATGAGTTGGGCAGCCAGTCCACCCGTAGCCGATGTTCAGGCTTCTCCGGTTGCCTTGGCTCGGCTCAGCGTCCCATGCGACGGTCGTAGCTGCGCGAAATGCGCTGAAGCAATGTTGGATCTCGTGTGTCACTGGAGTCGAACCGCACTTGTACGCTGCCATTGGCCTGCCGGCGCACGCCGGCACCCACATTGCTGTTATCGAGTTTTCCAACGACGCCGCCGCTCGCCGGGTCCTGAACGGTGCGGGTCAGTCCTTCGTCTCGCATAGCACCCGCAGCGGCGGCGAACGAGCGGTTGCTCGTCCCGTTCGCTTGCGTGGCGGCGTTTGACGGTGGCGAAATCGCGGCTTTCGCGGTCGTGGCGGTCACCAGTGAGTGCGCTGGACTGATAGGTCCGCTCGCCGGCGCAAGCCGCCGCTACGACGGACCATTTGGCAAAAACGATCGCGCGTTCGTGCTCGGCGTACTTGCCTTCTGGATCGGTCTCGGTCTGCCGCTCAACCGATATGGCCATCTGCTCTGGCTCGTGCTATGCATCGCCTCGATAGTCACGATCGTATGGCGCGTACGCGGAGGTGTGGCCGAAGTAAGGACGACGCAGTCCCCGTCAATGTCGGAGTAGCGACATATGCAGCGTTTGCCTGTCGAGTCACATTTCAAGGTGCATGACGACCAGACGCTCTTCTATCCGGCATGGCCAGCGGTTGACACACCCGCGCTGGGCGCCATCCTCCTGTTTCACTACGGACATGAGCATTCGGGCCGCACGGCACACCTAATCGACGAGCTGTACCGGCCAGCCCGCGCGTTGACTGCAGACGCGATTGCGCTGGTGATCGCGCTGATGGGGTTTCTGGGCGCGCTCGTGATGTCGGCAATCAAACGCGATCGCGGCATCAACGACTGCGGGGACATGATTCACGGGCAGGGCGGAAGGCAGTGTCGCCTATTTGGACGCGAACCTGCCCCGATCACGGCATGCGCGCTTCGCCGCTGAGATAAGCGCGAAGTGGCATGCGCAGGCCTCAAGGTCGGATCACGGCACTGCAGTCGAGGAATCCGACAACATCGTATCGGCGATATCCAACATCGCTCGCAAGCGATCCATATGCCGCAGGTCGTGGTGGTAACCCACCCATATATCTCTGGTTGGAGGCTGATCCGGCGTTTCGATGCGCTGCAATGCAGATAGCGCATCGCCAAGCGGTCTTGGCAGCACTGCAATGCCCATGCCTCGTAGGCACATCTGTGCCTGAACGGCCCGGCTCGTGCTTGTGAAGACACGCCGTGACAGTGGAAACCTATCGAGCAGCCAGGCGACATCAGGAAAGTGGGATTGTGCCGTATTCATGAGAATAAGCCCCACCGAAGACGGATCGTTCTGCATTGCACGTGCGGTTTCGGCCGAACCATAAAGACCGTATGAAACCTTCATCAGACGGCGTTGAACAATGTCCGGTTCGCTAAAGGGAACGATGCGGAAGGCCACATCGGCTTCACGACGTGACAGATTGAGTAGTCGGTAGCTTGCGATCACCTCTGGCACAACGGCCGGATGGCGGCGCGTCAACTCGACCAGCACAGGCGCCAGAACATAGCCAGCAAACCACTCTGCTGAAGATATCCGCAAGATACCTTCGAGGCGCTCGTGGTTGCCCGCCAGACGCCTTTCCATGGACAGCGCGGAATTTTCCATGGATTCCGCCAGCGCTAGCACGGCATCCCCGGCATCCGTGAGCACCAGTCCGTCCTTCGTCCTGCGGAAGAGCGGCTGCTCTGCTTCATCTTCGAGCGCCTTTATCCGGCGACCCACTGTCGGATGGCTCACTCCCAGACACCGGGCGGCCTCGCCGAAGGATCCGCCGCGGGCTACCGCCAAAAAGATCCGGACGTCGCTCCATTCCATGCCATGAATGTCCGTTCAAAAAAGTACGAGAAATATACAGAAATGGCAGTTCGCAAACAATTTTGTTGGCGTCAGCATGTTGACTTTAGCCTAATCCTGAATATCACGACATGAGCAAGTTGAAAGACAAGGTCGCTATCGTTACGGGCGCTTCGAAAGGCATCGGCGCGGGCATCGCCCGTCAGCTCGCGGCCGACGGCGCGAAGGTCGTCGTCAATTACGCCTCGAGCAAGAGCGGTGCAGACAAGGTGGTCGCCGACATCGAAGCCGCTGGCGGGAAGGCAGTGGCGGTGGGCGCGGATGTCACCAGCAAGGCGGAAGTCGAGGCGCTGGTCAGATCGGCCATCGACAACTTCGGCCGGTTGGACATCGTGGTGAACAACTCCGGCATTTACCAGTTCGCCAAGATCGAAGAGACCACCGAAGCGCTCTACCGCAAGCAGTTCGACATTAATGTTCTTGGTCCGCTACTCGTTGCCGGCGCCGCCGCGCCGCATCTGGGCAAGGGCGGCAGCATCATCAACATCAGTTCGTTCGTCACGCGCGTCCTTCCGGCTGAGAGTGCCATCTACAGCGGCACGAAGGGAGCGATTGACGCCATCACCGGCGTACTCTCGCGCGAACTCGGCCCCCGAGGCATCCGCGTCAACGCGGTAAATCCCGGCTTGATCGAAACCGAAGGTACCCGTGCTGCCGGGGCGATGGGCTCGGACTTCCAGACCTGGAACGAGGGCCAGACGCCACTCGGCCGCATCGGCCAGGTACAGGATATTGCGCCGATCGTCTCATATCTTGCTTCCGACGATGCGGGTTGGGTGACGGGCGAGGTCATCCTGGGTTCGGGTGGCATGCGCTGAAAGGACAGCTTCGTGCGAGAGCTGTCCTGGTCGCGATGGATGCTTGCGCCAAGCATCCATCGCGGCCGAGCCGCTTCAGCAACATCACATCCGAACACGCTGCCGCGCTACCCAATCCAAGCGCCTGATGCCCCAGCGGATCCCTGGTGTAACAAATTCTTCCCGCCCTCAAGTCGAGCTGCCAGAAGGTCATCAAGCAATACACAAGTCGGCTGTTGCCATTGGATATTTCATGAACACTGAAGCGTCGCCCATTGTTGTCTACGTGACCTATCAAGGAGCACCACAAGATCGTTTTCATCGCGACTACTACGTTGAGGTCCACCTGCCGTTGGTCATGAAGGCATGGAATCAGTACGGCTTGCTCAGCGTGAAAGCATTCTTCCCAGCCACCCTGCGAGAAGGAACCCTTGCCATCTGTGAATGTGTCTTCCGGGATGAAGGCGCGCTCGAAGCCGCGTTTGCGTCACCCGAAGTCTCCGCTGTAATGGCCGATGTGCCGCGCTTCACCGAAATTGCCCCGCTACGTGTTCGTGTGGCTGCACTTTAGTCTACCAGTGAAGACTCGCGCCCCATGACTACGTTAACTCAAACCACTGAGCCAGCGGCTCCTGATTCCCGCTGGCTCGCCCTGGCTGTTCTGCTGACCGGCACACTCTTGCCGCCCTTGGACTTCTTCATCGTCAACGTGGCGCTACCGGCCATCCGTACGGACCTGCAAGCATCTTCGGACGTCTCGCAGCTGGTGATCTCGGTCTATGCCGCGGCCTATGCCGTCACTCTGATCCTGGGCGGCCGTCTAGGTGATCTCTATGGCCGGAAGCGCGTATTCATAGGCGGCATGCTCGGCTTTGGCGTCGCTTCGGCATGGTGTGGTTTGGCGCCGTCACCGGGCGTGCTCGTCGTCGGTCGACTGCTGCAAGGGATGTCGGCGGCGATCATGGCGCCACAATCGTTGGCATCGATACACGCCATCTTTCCGGCAAGCGAGAAGAACCGCGCGCTCAGTCTATATGGCGCGACAATCGGCTTGGCCTCCGTGGGCGGTCAACTGCTCGGGGGCGTGCTGGTTTCGACCAACCCGTGGGGGCTGGGTTGGCGCAGCGTCTTTCTGATCAACCTCCCCATCATTGTGTTTGCCGTTCCAGCTGCACTAGTGTTGCTTCGTGAAAGCCGGGTCGAGCGTTCGGTTCGCTTGGACGTGCCCGGGGCGCTGCTGCTGGCGGCGGGCTTGCTGGCCCTCGTGGTACCGCTTATCGAAGGGCGAGAGCACCACTGGCCGTGGTGGTGCATAGCGTTGCTGATCTTGAGCATGCCATTGTTGTTGGCTTTCTGGCGGTACGAAAAGGCACAGGAGCTCGCCGGCAGGACGCCCTTGGTTCTGCCTTCGCTTCTGGCCGTGCGCGGGCTGCGACGTAGCTTGGCGGCGACATTCTTCTTCTATTCTCTCGCAGCGTTCTTCCTTGTGTTCGCGGTGTACGAACAGGCCGGCTTAGGTCACGATGCGTTGGTAACTGGCCTGGCGATCCTGCCGCTCGGCATTGGCTTCTTTCTTGGTCCACTGTGTAGCCCACATGTCGCTCGGCGGTTGGGCCCGCGCACAGCCGCGTTTGGCATGATCCTGGAAGTGCTCGGTCTGGTCATGGTCGCAGCGCTGGCCTTCGCCGGTGCGCCGTCCTGGTTCGCGTTGCCTTTGTTCCTGATTGGTGCCGGACAAGGCATCGCGCTCCCTGCGCTGGTGCGATTGAACGTGGACCATGTCGGGACACGTTGGGCGGGGCTGGCTTCCGGCTTGGTAAATGCAACCTTGCAGATCAGCGCGGCAGTATGCGTAGCAATCATCGGCGGACTGTTCATCACGATCGCGCCTGACGGCGCAAGTGCTCATGACGTGCGGCTCGGCTTTGCAGTGGCCTCATTGACAGTAGGAGCGGCACTAGCTCTGGCAACTGGCCTCAGCTGGAAACGGGCTCAATAACTCGTACCTTCGACGGTTGCCTTTGACTGGCGAGCCGATTAGCCAAGGAGCGAAGCAGCAATGCGGGCGGCACGTGTGGCGCATTCTCGAAGACGTCAAAGAGCGTTGTCGCTGTATTGCCGGCAACCTGCCAACAACGCGACAGTACCGTTCATGTCCAGCCTTGAGCTTTTCACCGCTTAGATCGGCAATTCTGTCGACTGCTTGACCTTCTGCATCGGAATATCGGTTTTCACTGTCTGCACGCCATTTGCTCGAGTGAGATGCGTGCTCTGGAATCGCCGATAGGCGTCGATGTCGGCAGCAACGACACGGAGCAGCGCGTCGCATTCGCCGGCCATGATGTAACACTCCACGACCTGCGGTAACTGCCGCATAGCTTCAGCGAAACGCTCCACGGCTTCCGCATCCTGGGACACCAGCGATATGCGAGCGAACACCGTCAGCCCCAAACCTAACGCGCTGGCGTTGAGCAACGCCACGTAGCATTCAATGACCCGCGATTCCTCCAGCCGCCGCACCCGTCGGAGACAGGGTGACGGCGAAAGGCCTACGGTATCGGCTAGTTGCAGGTTCTGTAGCTTACCGTCGCCCTGAAGCGCGCGAAGGATGCGAATATCAAGCGTGTCGAGTTTGTCGGGCATCGGATTGCGCAGAAGAGGCCAAATTGGATATCTGGCTCCCAGTTTAGAATGAATTGAAGTTAATTCGCAATCGCGTACGCACCGGGAAGGGCTAAACTTTTTTCGATATTAATCCCTCCGGCTGCATTCCACATGACATCGAACTCGACCCTTAAGCCAGTAAGCGCGAGCCAACGGCGCGGCGCGGATCTTTTCGTGGAGGTGCTGCGGAGCGAAGGCGTGCGGCATGTCTTCGGCAACCCTGGAACGACGGAGCTGCCGTTGCTGGACGCGCTGACGGACAGCGCCGGCATCGACTATGTTCTCGGCCTCCATGAGGCCTCTGTCGTTGCGATGGCGGATGGTTATGCGCAGGCTTCCGGCCGACCGGGTTTTGTCAATCTCCACACGGCTGGCGGCCTCGGCAACGCGATGGGGGCGATCCTCAACGCGAAGATGGCGAACACGCCACTCGTCGTCACCGCCGGGCAGCAGGACACACAGCACGGCGTGACTGATCCACTGCTTCATGGCGATCTCGTCGGCATCGCGGGCCCGAACACGAAGTGGGCGGAAGAGATCCACCATCCCGAGCATATCCCGATGCTGCTGCGCCGCGCACTGCAAGACTGCCGCACGGGGCCGGCCGGTCCGGTGTTCCTCTCGCTGCCGGTAGATACGATGGAGCGTCGCACGAACGTGGGCGCTGGCGAGGCGTCCCGAATCGAGCGCGCCTCGGTAGCTGGCGCGCTTGACCAGCTGGCTATCGCGCTAGCGCTGATAACGCCCGGGCGCCTCGCACTCGTCGTCGGCGACGAAGTCTTCGCGGCCGATGCTGGCGTGGCCGATGCTTCAGGCCGGTTTCGGCAGCAATGTCCTTCGGAGCTTGGATCAGCTTCGCGAAGGCACAGGCCTTCTTCGACAAGGCGCGCGTGTAACATGTTTGCACCGGGAGTGCGAATGCCCGAAGATAAAATCGCAATGGACCCAATGGACGAAGCGCCCGTAGTCTTGCGAGACGTGCGGGCGACCCTCAAACTCACATCGGCTAGGCGGCTGTGCTCGCGCTAGCGGCCACGGGAAGCAGTGAGAATGGCGCCTGTGACAAATGACGATGCAGGCGACACAAGCCAGCTCACTGCTTCTGCGATTTCAAAAGGGGCCCCCACTCGCCCCATCGGAACCACCTTTTCGGCAATTTCTCTCGCATCGCTCCCCGTCATGGACGTTTCAATGATTCCAGGCGCCACTGCATTGACGCGGATGCCCTTTTTGGCCACCTCGATTGCTAGACCACGCGTCAGTGTTTCGATCGCGCCCTTGGTTGCAGTATAGGGCGCAAGGCCGCCCAAACCACCTAGCCGCGCGCCGACGGAAGAGAGCATGACGATGGATCCGCCATTGCCGCCATGATGGGTCGACATTCGCAGGATAGCGTGCTTTGCGCACATTATTGTTCCAACGACATTGACGGAAAAGAAGTGCTCTAGCCCTTCGGCAGTCTGTTGATCAATGCGCGCCTTATCGCCGAGGATACCGGCGTTCGACACCAGCGCCGTAGCGGTCCCAACCGCTCGACGGCACTGACAAACGCTCGGTCAATGGTCCCGGGGTCGCCCAGATCGATGTTGACGGGGTACGCAGTTCCCCCCGCCCGCACGATTGTATCGACCGTCACCTTGCCATCTGCCTTGCCGCTTACGTAGCCGACTGCTACCGCATAACCATCACTGGCTAGTTTGAGGCTGACGGCGCGGCCAATGCAGCGAGACCCGCCGACCAGGCTCGTGCGCTCGTTGTTGCACGGCTCCTTAGCGAAGTGCAACCACCACCGCCTCGTCAATGCGCAGCGCAAAGCGCGCCTCAGGATCGGGCACCGTATAGCCGGTGGACAGTTCCAGATACGCGTCGCCTAGCACCAACTGAACGAATGTCGCTGCCCGCAATGCAGCAGTCGATTCGTCAAATCGCTTTCGCAAAATTTTCGCTTCGGACAACAGCGGCGCACTTTGCTACGTACTACGAATTAAATTCGCCAGATCATCGAGCGACAGCGGGTTGATCAGATGGCAGTCAAATACCCGTTCATCGGCCTGGAATCTACGGGCCGCATCGATGTAGCCGGTTAATGCACCCAGTTTCGTCAGTGCGCACTGAGCCCGAAGGCGAAGCAGTTGCGCAAGCTCAAGGCCATCCATGTCGGGCATGTGGATATCAAGCAGGGCGACGTCCGGAGTAATTGACTCCACTATCGAAAGCGCCTCAACTCCGTTTTGTGCCCGCTGCACCATCTAGCTGACAGAACCCTGGTGCCGCATAACGCAAACGTATCCGCGCCGCGCTGTAAACACAGGTGGCTCGAACCGACAGCCGAATTAGGCAGCGTGCGTCGCGTGCTCCTGGAAACAGTTTCCGCATCTGGATTTCGGCTTTCAGGTCACTTTGCTGCCGCGATGTGCGCTGGGCAGCCGTTATTGCAAGGTGCGTATGTTAAATGACCGCGGTCGGCTGCGTCCACAGAATTAATGGGCGCCATTGGCGTGATTTGCGAACCTCACCAAGTTATGTAAGCGTCGTCAGTAGATTGGCGAGCTCGACCGGCATATCAACCATCACCTCGTGACCGCACGGTACCGTGGAGACGCGCCAACCTGCTTTTCCGGTGACCTGCCTGGCGAAATACCGAAAAGGACTTGGATCCCATCCTTCCGCAAGAATGAACAACCGGTCTTCGATTGCCGATCCGTGTCCCGTGAGAAGGATTTGACCCTCGAACGTGGCTAGTGCCTGAGGCGAGCAACGGCGGTCGACCCATGCGTGACTCTTCAGCTCTACGTTGAAGGCCGCTGCCGGGATTGGCTGTGTCAAACCACTGTTACCGGTCATCGCGCTTGTTCGAAAGGCCGAAAGAAATGCAGCGGCGTTCTCTTCGGATAGCGCCACTTGAAGGCAGTCGTTGAGCGATTGTGCATGCTCGGGAACGAAGGCGTCCAGGTAGACCAGCGACTTGATGCGATCGCTCATGCGGTCGGCCACACCGGTAATGACCATGCCACCATAGGAGTGGCCGAGGAGGATAACGTCGGAGAGCTCCTCGGCCTCCAGGACGCCGCACACATCGCGGATGTGCGTTTCCAGCGTGATGTTCTGGTTGTTGAGATGCGCCCGCTCGCCGACGCCCGTGAGGGTGGGGGTGTAGACGGTGTGGCCGGACGCGCGCAACACACGTGCGGTGTCGCGGTAGCACCAGCCGCCATGCCAGGCGCCATGCAAAAGCACGAAAGTTGCGGGCGCCTTATCGCGTGCCCCATGATTCCTGCGTTCCAACTCCATATCGACTCCAGTTTATTTTTGCAGATACCCGGTTGGGCTCCGTGCGGCTCTTGCGCAACTGAGTTGCTAGCGAAGCGGTCGTCCGGTTGACCATCGCAATCGGCAGATGACTTCTATGACTGAAATTGGCAAATGGTCAATCAAGAGAAATTCGAAGGGCGGACATCCGTGGCCGCAGAGTAGTTGAACCACTTTGTGCCTTCACTAAAAATAATACTATAGGGAACCAATTCATATACGGAAACACGTGTCGCGGCATACCTGAAGGGATGCCAGCGATACGACCAGCGGGGCATAAGCACTCAGCGCGTTCAGGGAACACGGGCAGTCTCCGGGATTCACGGCGGTTCACTTTGTCCCCGATCTTTCGACGCCGGGCGTCGAGACCGCGGGGGCGCTTCGAAAGCAGACGCAGGAGGCTGGCGGAGCCGCCCGGGCCATTTAATGCTTGCAGAAGCTCGTAACGCTTCCACGGGAAGATCAGGCTGTTTTTCCGCAAGAAAGTGCCCACATTTAGGCAGTTAACCACCGCGCACATTGTCGGAAACAGAACTCAGTCGGCGAACAATGTGCGGTCCCCACCGTCTATCTTCGCCGAGTGCCAGGATCGGAACGGAGTCCGGTAACCCCGCGCAGGCGGGCGCCGCCCTTGCATGGGCTGATCAAGGTGGCGCGGCTTGCGCGCTATTCGGCCTGTCAGGAGAAAAATTGTAGAAGTCGCGTTGAGGTTTCGATGGGTGCCTCCTCGGGCAAAAAATGCCCGCACGGGATGGCGTAACCATCAACTACGTTCGCCCATCGGCGCCATTTTTCCAGGGGGAAACTCGCCGCTGGCGTCTCTTGTCCCCAAAGAACGAGGACGGGTGCCTCAATGGTTCGGACGCCCTGTTCAGAGTCGTCCAGTTCCTGGTCAAGGGTCCATGCGGCCCGATAGTCTTCGCACATAGCGTGTATCGTGGCGGGGTCGCCGATACTTTTCAGATAGTCGGCGACGTTCGAAGGATCGAACCGAAAGCCTTTGGACGCGTGTGCGCTCAACATGGTCTCGACATAGAAGGCGGCATCGTTGCCGATCATGCGCTCCGGAAACGGCTCATCGAGCGCCTGAAATGCCCAGTGCCAGAAGCGCAATGCCAAATGCCGGTCGAATGCCGCCATCGCGTCGCTCGTCGGTACGATATCGAGCACTGCAAGACGATCAATACGGTCGGGGTGGTCCAACGCAAGACGATAGGCGACACGTCCTCCGCGGTCGTGTCCGGCCACGCTGAAGGGCCCGAATCCGAGGGCGTTCATCGTCGCTATCTGGTCGAGTGCCAACTCGCGCTTCGAGTAGGCCGAGTGATCACCGCCACCGCGCGGTTTGTCGCTTCGGCCATATCCGCGAAGGTCGGGTACGACCACCGTGAAATGTTCCGCCAGCACCGGCGCGACCGCGCTCCAGCAGACCCGTGTCTGTGGCGCGCCGTGTAATAAAAGAAGTGGCGGACCGGAACCGCCGACGAGCGAATCGATCTCGACGCCGTGACCGGGAAGCCGGTGCGATTCGAATCCTTCGATATGACCTGTTTCCATACAACCTCACCACCTGCTGGTTAGCAACGGCCTTTGTCTCAGGACGCGAGTGATTTGGAACGACGATGTTTCGCCCCGCCACATCCGTCGCGAACGCTCTCGCGATCTCCGACATTTCAAGTGTGGCCGATTACGCAGTTTCATTCGATAAGAACTCGCTCACCGCCTTGGCAAATTCGATAGGCCGCTCTTCGGGAACGTAGTGACCGCAGTCCTCAATGACGATGTCCGAGACGTTCACCGCGACACGCCGAAGCGTCTGAGCGGACGCCGGCCCATAACCCCATTGCCCGCCTATACTCAACGCAGGCATGGAAAGCGGTGTCTTGCCCCAGATGACATTGTCTTGCCGGTCGCGCGGTAGGGCCCTGTAGTAACTAAAGGAGCAACGCAAGGCGCCCGGACGCGCGAGCGCCCGGGCGTACACTTCGATGTCGCCGGTGCTGATCGAATCGGGATCGAATACGCCAACGGACTCCCGGCGCACGAAGTGGTTCACAAAGAGAAATTCGCGACCTTCAACGAGCGATTCCGATATGTCTCCGGCCATGTTGAAGCCAAAATGCCAGCTTCCGCCGCGCGATACATCCATCGCTTCTTCCTGTCCAAACGCCGGAAGACTGCTTTCGACAAAGACGAAGTGGCTGACCGTTTCCGGCCACTGGGCGGCGTAAGCATACGCAACGTGACCGCCCAGATCGTGACCGACTATCGCCACCTTTTCTATACCCAACGCTTCGATCAATTCGTGAAGCCTTTGCGCGATGGCCTTCTTGTCGAAGCCGGACTCGGGTTTCGAGGAATCGCCGAAGCCGGGGAGGTCGGGCGCGATTACGTCGAACTGCTGACTCAGCAGGGGCATGACACGCCGCCACGCCCAGGATGTTTGCGGCCAGCCATGCAGAAGCAGCACGGTTTGTTTTGCGCCGACTGCCGTGCTGCGACGATAGGCTAGTCGACCATCATGCAGACGGTGAGAGCGAAACGGAATGTTTTCGTGGGTCATCTTCATTCTCTTGCAAAGGTTGCTACATCTTCGATGCTCGACACTGGCAGGTCGGCGGGTGCACCGTCAGCGGCGAAGAGGCTCTTGATGGAAATGGCGATCACGCCGATAGCCATCGGCACGCAAAGCGCGCCGAACACGGCATTGAAGCTCCAGCCGGTCGCGAGCAGAAGGCCACCCGTGGCCGCACCGCTGATGGCGCCGAACCGGCCTATACCCTGTTCCCAGCTCGTACCCGTTGCGCGGACGAACGTGGGATAAAAGCGTGCGGCCAAGGCAACATAGCCCACGTTCAGGCTGTTCATGCAATAGCCCATCGCGCATACGAGCAGACTCGTGGCGATGAACGTGCGCTCGGTGACAGCGATGCCCAACGCGCACAGGCCGGCGGCGACATGCATTGCACAGAGCACCTTGTGAGGCGAATAGCGGTCCATGCACCAGCCGACAGCCAGCGAACCCAGTGCTCCGCCGGTCTGGCCGAGCGTCGCGATCAACGACGCGTCGCTGAGGCTCATGCCTGCGTCCTTGATCATCAGCGGCAGCCAGCTATTGATGAGGTAGAGCGTAAAGAGCGTCGCGAATACGCCGACCCATAGACTCACGGTTCCGATGAGATAGCCGCGCCCGACGATGATCGCCACCTTGCCTCTGCCGCTGCCGGCCATGTCGTCCGTCGTGCGGATGACCGTGCCGGCCAGCAGGACACCAGGCGCGAGCTTCTGCATGATGCGTTGAACCGCCAGCCTTTTATCAGGGCGTGTCGCAAGAAATCGAACGGACTCCGGCAGCGCGAGGATCATCACGATCCCGAGTGCGATCGGCAGCACGCCGCCAGCAAATAGAACCGCGCGCCATCCAGATAGTTCGATGAGGACGTTGCTCGCAACGCCGCCCATCGCGCCTCCGATCGCAAAGCCTGCGTACACGAGCGTGATCATCAGATTGCGGTGCCTTGCGGGCGCATATTCCGATACCAACGTCGCAGTGTTGGGCATGGAGGCACCCAGACCAAGTCCCGTCAGAAACCGCAACAGCGTCAGGGTCCATATGTCGTTCGCAAAAGACGACGCAAGACTGAAGAAGCCGAACAAAAAAACCGACGAGACGATGACCGCCTTCCTGCCGAGCCGGTCGCCTATCGGACCTGCTGCGAGAGCACCGACGGCAAGACCGAACAGCCCGCCCATGAAAACCGGCGATAGCGCAACGCGCGCGATCTTCCAGTCGGCGACGAGGGCTGGCGCAACGAACCCCATAGCAGTGGTGTCCATCCCGTCGAGGATCAACACCAGCAAACCCAACAGAACGACGCGAATCTGGAAAGAACACAACGGCCGTCCGTCCAGGAATGTCTTGATGTCGATTTTCGATTCGGTTTCCACGTAAAAGTCTCCTCTGTCTTTTTGTTTCCTCACCCGCAAAACTGAAACATCGCGTTGATGAAGTGCTCCGGCTGCTCTTCGGCGACAAAATGGCCGGCGTCCGGAATCGATAAGCTTGTCACGTTCGATGACACCGTGCTCAAGCGTTCGCCGACGCGACCCGCCCAGCGCTTTTCTCCGCCAATCGCAAGAACCGGAAGGTCTTCGGGAAGTCGTCCTGCACTGCGGTTGTCGATCGCGTCCTGAGGGAACTGGCGGTACATCTCCATGGCCGCGCGAAACGCACCAGGGTGCTTGTATGCCTCGACATACTCGTTGATGTCAGGAAGGGAGATCGAGCCTCGCCGGAATGTTTGCTGATTGATGAACGAGCTGATGTACACCTGTTCCCGTCCACCGACGATCAAGGCTTCAGGCAGATCCCGCTTTTGATGAAAGGCGAAATGCCAGACACGCGGATCCGTGATCACCTGATCCCAATCGCCGATACCGGGAATGGTCACATCGATGACCGTAAGGGAACGCGCGGGATAGCGGCTGGCGTAAGCGTAAGCGATCATCCCACCGATATCATGACCGACAATGTGCGCGGGTTCACCGTGCAGCCCCTCGACGAGAGCGTGGAGATCGGCGGCCATCTCGCGCTTCGTGTATCCGCATGCGGGCTTGTCGGACAGGCCAACGCCTTTGAGGTCCGGCGCGACGACGGTATATCGCTCTCCCAGTTCTGCGATGACGCCGTTCCAGCACCACCAGTTTTGCGGGAAGCCGTGAATGAGGAGCATCAGCGGCGCGGAGCCCGGCGCCTTGCCGCCCATCACATAGTGCAGATTGACATCGTTCACGATTGCGGACCGATGCTCGAACGAAGAGGGTATCTGGACAGTATCTCGAGAAGAATGCATGACAGAAAGTTCCGTTAACGCGGTTAATCGATCGCACCGTGCTTGAGCGCCTCGGCAGAGGCGCTCAAGTCTTCCAATGGCGATGAGGAAATGATCTCCAGAACGGAGGTGCCAGAAAATCCGGTGTCATTCACGGCCTTCAGGATTTCATCGAAGCGTACCGTTCCAAGGCCGATACGGTCATGCCGCCACTGGCTGCGTGTGCCATCGGAAAGATGGAGTTGCCCGATGCGATTGCCCGATCGCCTGATCGCGTCGGGCTGCTCTTCTCCGACGAATTCGGCGTTCGACACGTCGTAGGCAATCAGAAGCTTTTCATTAGGTAGCCCGTCGAGAAAGGCAAGCATGGCGTCAATGGTTGGAATGGGTGTCTGTGGATGAAGCTCGACAAAGATCTTCTGATCGAGCCGCTCGGCAACCCGGACTAGTTGCTCCAGGCTGTCTCGAAGGAGCAGTTCCGAATCCTCGCGAGGTGGAGGGAACAGCGAAGAGACTCGGCCGGGGACTACGACCACTGCACCTGCGCCAAGGTCCGAGGCGAGTTGCATCGTGCGGACGTACAGGTCAATGGAATAGCGTCGGAACTCTTCAACGCGACTGACGAGATTGAGATCGAGTGCCGGAAGATTGAGCGACTCGATGCGAATGCCTTCGTCTCTCAAGTTGGCCGCTAAGCCTGATCGATCCGCTGCGGATAGCTCATCGGGCCAGAGATGACCAGGGACGACCAGCACATCGAAGTCGTTCAGATCCAGCTTTTGCATCTTCCGCATCGCGGCGAGCGCTGTGTCTTGCCACATGAATGAGAAGGTGCTACCTCCAAAGCCTCGTGCAATTTTTTCCATGTTCTCCTCGCATGTAAAACGCCATTCAGTCGAAGCTCAATTCGATAATCTAATTGTGAACCGATTCTCAGATAGGAACAAGCACTATTTGGCGATTCTGTTCTGAGAGGATGCACAGGCCACCCAGCCCAAGCCGGCTTGACTTTTGTCGGATGCCATATACCATGTTTCCATATATGAACAAGGACCAGATGACCATGCGCACGAATGATGTTGAGACAGCGAGTACCGTGAAGTCGGCTGACCGTACCCTGGACCTGCTTGAGCTTCTGGCTCAATGGGGTCGTGAAATGTCGCATACGGAAATAGCAGAGGCACTCGGCATCCCAAAGAGCAGTTTGACGAAGCTGATTCGCAATCTCACGGATCGCGGGTACTTGCGCTTCGTGTCCGAGACAAAAGGCTACCGGCTCGGCGACGCCATTCTTAAGCTCGCCCAGCAGTCGAGCCAGGTGCGCAGTCTGATCGCCTGTGCGGAACCGGTTTTGCGCGACATCACGCAGCAGACCGCGGAATCGTGCGCGCTCAACCAGCTGAAGGGCGAACAGGTCGAAGTCGTCGCCACGGTCATCAGTCAGCAGCGCCTGCAATCGCACATGCGGCTTGGCGATCTCGCGCCTCTCTATGCCGTGTCTGGCGGCAAGGCGATTCTTGCTTATCTTCCTGACGTGATGCGTGAGGAGTACATGCGAGCGGTCACCTTTGAGCGCTTCACGAAGAACACGATCTCCACCAAGAAAGCCTTGCTTGCTACGCTGGAAGACGTGCGTAAGAAAGGCTACGCGCATTCGTTGGAAGAGTACACGCCCGGCATCGTGGGTGTCGGCGTGCCCATCCTGTCGCCAGACGGTTTCCCGCTCGGCTCGTTGAATCTGGCGATTCCGGCCGTGCGTTATTCGAAAGAGATCGGCGAGCGAGCCGTCGCCATTCTCACGAGTTCGGCGGCACGGATTCAGCGTCAATACCTGGCGGAGTAAGGCGCCTAGACGAGAAAGCGCTGCATCCTTTCCATGATGGTGCGCGCCTGTTGATCGAATGGGCGCCCACGTAATTCGCGGGTTGGGGCCTCGACCGCAAGCGTCAAGTCAGGCGGCAATTTCGCCAACAGTTCGCGCAAGGGGAGTTCGCCGTCGCCGGGCAGCCGGCGCGCGGTGCGCGCTTCCGTTCTCCGCCCGTCCACCGAATCAGGAGAAATACGAGGGCCGTCGCATATCTGAATGTATTCGATGAGGCTTGCCTCCACATTACCGATATCCTCCACACTGGCGCCGGAGCGAAACACTTGCAGGGTGTCGATCAGGATGCGCGCATTCGGCTGGCGGCTCGTGCGGATCAGGGAGAGCGCGTCGTCTAGTGTGCCGATAGGACAATACGTGATGAGTTCGAGGCCGACGGTCATATCGAAGCGTGCGGCGGCTTCGCACAGAGCGCTGAAGTTGTCGAGGAGGCGAGCGCGGTCGTCGTCGAAGCCCACGGCCAGCGCATGCTGCGCGCCCAGGCGATGCCCTGCCTCCAGGGCCGGAAGCAGGTCTTCGATCCGCGTGTTGGCCTGTAACCAGATCGCTTCGATATCGAGCAGGCGAATGCCGGTCACTTCCATTCGGGCCTCGAGTTCCCGCAAGAGAACAGGATCCTGTGCCACGTCGATGATGGTGTCCGCCACGGTCGGCGCGACGACGCGCAATCCGTAGTAGTCGAATCCGCCGGCATGCGCAGCGTCGGCGAGCTGCAACGGATGCGCGTCGAGCATGGTCAGGTGATGCAAGGAGAGCTTGTGCATTGAGTCCTTCCGCTAGTTTCCGGGTTTGTCTGGGAGCACGAACCGGTACGCGAGCAACGACGTGTCTGATGCGACTTCGTGGCCGCCGGGGCTCACTTGTCCGTCTATCTTCGCGAGCTTTGTGATCAGGGCATCCTTCACGCCGAAGACGACATCCGAGTCCAGGTACGGATCGCCATCGATGAAAACATGGGTCACGATGGTCTCGAAGCCCGGCGCGCTCAGTTTGAAATGGACATGCGCAGGACGAAACGGGTGACGCCCCTGAGCGTCCAGCATCGCGCCCACGGGGCCATCGTTAGGGATAGGATAGGCAGCGGGCACGACGGATCGATACCAGAAGTGTCCCTCCTGATCTGTATGAAAGCGCGCGCGCATGTCGAGCGCCGATTTGCCGGTGTCGCGCTGAACATCATAGAAGCCGCGATCGTCGGCGTGCCAGGTCTCGATCAATGCGCCTGCTATCGGACTCCCTCGGGAATCCTCGACCTTACCTTCGACCAGCAGCGCCGGCCCATCGGACTCACGCGAGATAGGTGAACCGATCGGGAAGTCCTGCGCTTCCTCCACATAGAACGGGCCGAGAACCGTGGTCTGCGTGGTGTTTTCATCGAAGCGATGATTGATCGCATCCACGAGCATGGAGACGCCAATTGTGTCCGACAACAGGATGAATTCCTGCCGCGTATCCGAGCACATCTGCCCGGTTCTCGTGAGAAACGCGATTGCACCTGCCCATTCCGCTTCGGTCGGCTCTATCTCTTTCACGAAAGCATGGAGATGGCGCACAAGCGCCTCGCTGATCTGGCGGGTGCGCGGGATTGTGCAGCCGCTCAGGCTGTCGAGAACAGCTTGTGTGATGTTGTCCTCGTCGAAATTTCGCATGGGCATCCTCATTCCATCGGCTCTGGAGACACGCCATTCCATGCCTGCCGAAGCATGTGGCCGAGCGCGTGAGCGTCGGGCGCTCGGGGGTTCGAGTAGGTGTTCTGCATGATCAGTTCCACTGCGCGATCGATGCCCGCTTCAGGCATGCCGAGCGCTTCGAGCGAGCGCGGCGCACCGAGTTCTACGCCGAGCTCGTATAAGCCGGTCCACGCGTGCCGAGCATTCAGCGCGCGAGCAATGCGCGCCATCGCCTGGGGAGCGGCATGCGCGTTGTAGGCGACGACGTGCGGAATCAGGACAGCATGCGTTTGCGCGTGCTGGAGGTCGAATGTTCCGCCGAGCACGTGACATATCTTGTGATGCAAGCCCATTCCAACTGTTCCGAGGCATATGCCGCACAGCCACGCACCGTATTGGGCTAGACGCCGTGCCTCGACGGACTGCGGTGAATGGACGATGCGCGGCAACGACTCCCGTAGGGCCGCGATACCTTCTTCCGCCATCAGCGAGGTCACCGGATTGGCGTCCGCTGCATAAAGCGCCTCGATCGCATGCGCGATCGCATTCAGACCGCTTGCGATACTCAGCGCGACAGGCAGACTCAGTGTGAGCTCGACATCGTAGATGACGACCTCGGGCAGCACCTCTAACGTGCGCTGCGTGTGCTTCTGCCCATCGCGCGTCTCGCCGATAACGGGCGTCACCTCGGAGCCCGCGTACGTGGTGGGCAGCACGATCTGTGGCAATTTCGTGCGCAACGCAATGGCTTTCGAGAGCCCTACGGACGAACCGCCGCCTATCGCGACCACGCAATCCGCGCGCGCGCTTCGAGCGGCGTCGAGCGCCCTTTGGGTCACATCCCACGGCGTATGCATCGCGGCACCGGCGAAGAGGACAGTTGACCCGGCATCGAACTGCCGCGCGACGTCGTCGCCGAGCGCCGCCTGCTCGCGTGTCGTGACAATCAAAGGGCGTGTGCATTCGAGTCTTCCAACTTCCGCTGCGACCTCTTCGCGCTTGCCCGCGCCCATGACGACGCGAGCCGGCAACGCGTCGTAAGTGAAAGCGTCGATCTGACCTCTCATGACAGTGTTCCCGTGTCGAGCCACGCGCGGCCTCTCGCGTAGAGCGCATCGACGGCGGGGCCGGTGAGTCCGGGCATGTCGCGTTTGACGTTGTAGCCGATCTTCGTCTGAATATACGCGAGATGACGATAACCTTCGGGGAAGCGGCCGAGTATTTCGGGATCGAGATTCAGCTTCACGCCGTTTTCGACAGGATCGAGGCGGTCTTTCTCATAGATTGGCTGACGCAGGCGCAGCAGCCATTCGCCATCCAGTTTTTCATAGAAGTCGTAGAAGCGCCCGGTGCACACGACATCGCCGCGATGACCCTCCACGTCGCCGCGTTGCGAGATGGTCATCTTGGTCTGTGCGATCGCACGCGTACCCGCGAGATCGATGGACGTGCCACCGAGAAAATGCAGGATGCTGACGCCGCGTGCCCAGCCCTCTTGCGTCACGCGAATGAACTCGGGTCCGCTGCCCTGAAACCAGGTGGCCATCATCACACCCTCCGGATGCCACAGCTTCGCGAACCGCTCCCAGTCTCCGGCATCCCGCCACACGGCCCAGTTTTCGATTGCTTCACGAATGGCCAAACGATCAAGCATCATAGCGTCCATGGATGTCCTTTTGTTCATAAATGCGAAGTCGTTTATATATTGATTTCGCTTGGACGTGGAGTCAAGCCCGTTTTGGCCATTTCAGGAGTAAACCCTTGTTTGTTCCTATACGTGAACGCGACCGGAAAATACGTTGACATCGCCTTTGTTCGGATTCTAAGCTTGAAAGTGCACGGATGAGAACTGGTTCACACAGTACTTCGCCTGATGAGGAGGCTTCAGTCAAATGGCAGAAATCAACATCGCGGTAATCGGAGCGGGAGTCATCGGTAAGCGTCATATGCAGGAGATCGCGAATAGCGATCGCTGCAGGCTCGTGGCAATCGCCGATCCATCTCCCGAAGCCGAACTCCAGGCGGGTACGCTGGGCGTGGCGCTTTATAAGGACTATCGCAAGCTGCTCGATATGGAGCGCGTCGACGCGGTCATCGTGTGCACACCAAACAGCACGCATGTGGAAGTCGGAATGGCGTGTATCGACAGTGGGATTCCCGTGCTGATCGAAAAGCCGATTAGCGATGACCTCGCAGCCGCGCGCGCACTCGCCGAGGCGGCACGCGCCGCGCGTGTGCCGGTGCTCGTCGGACATCACCGCCGACACAACCCGATGGTGCGGGCTGCGAAGAAGGTGATAAGCGAAGGGCGCATCGGCAAGCTCGTGGTCGCGCACATCATGTGCCTTGTTTACAAGCCCGATGCGTACTTTTCGGTGCCGTGGCGTCGCCGTAGTGGAGGTGGCCCGATTCTGATCAACATGATCCATGAGATCGATCTGATTCGGCATCTTTGTGGAGAGATCGCCTCGGTTCAGGCGGTGTCGTCGAGCGGGACCCGAGAGTATGAAGTCGAGGATTCGGCCGCTTGCACGCTCGAGCTCGAGAACGGAACGGTCGCGAACATCAGCCTCTCCGATGTCGCCGCGACGCCGTGGAGCTGGGATACCGCAGCTGGAGAAGACCGTCAGCTCTTCGACTACCGTCCGGTGCCGACACACTTCTTCGCGGGCACGGACGGCGCGCTTTCATTGCCGGACAGAACGCTCTGGTCCTATGACGGTGAGAAAGGCCGTCATCGCCCGATTAATGACGAGCGCATTCCAATGAAAGAAGAAAACGTCTACGCAAATCAATTGCGGCATTTCATTGATGTCGTGAGCGGCGTGGCCGAACCGCTCATCGATGCGCACGATGCTGCGCAAACGCTCGCGACAACCCTCGCTGTCGTGGAAGCAGCGCGCACGGGGCGGAAGATTCATATCAATGCGGATACCCGGGCCGGAACCGGCGAGGCCATTGCGTGAAACGGTGCGCGCACGAGCAAAAATAAAAGGAGACGCAGATGTTCGCTGCCAGGCAACTCAATGTTCAGGAATTCCTCGATACGCGTCCCTTCAGCGCCTTCCACTGGAAGATTATGGTGCTGGGGTTGGCTGTGCTAATTCTCGACGGATTTGATGTCGTCGCGATGGGCTTCATTGCGCCAGCCATCATCAGAGACTGGAAGGTTGCTCAGGTAGCACTGGGTCCAGTTCTGAGCATGGGGCTTTTCGGACTTGCAATAGGCGCCTTGACCGGTGGGCCGATGGCCGACCGCTTCGGCAGGCGGAAGGTTGTGATCGGTGCTGTGTTCTTCTTCGGGCTGATGAGCCTGCTTTCATCGTGGTCGCCCAATCTCGCGGTGCTGTCGCTCATGCGCTTTCTGACCGGCCTTGGACTGGGTGCGTCGCAGCCGAATGCGGCCACGCTCGCGTCCGAGTATGCGCCGAAGAAGTATCGTTCGATGATGGTGACCGTGATCTATTGCGGTTTTACGCTTGGTGCCGCCGGTGGCGGATTCCTTTCGACTTATCTCATCGACCGGCATGGATGGCAGTCGATACTGGTGGTCGGTGGTGTAGTGCCGATTCTCTTTGCCTTCGTCCTGGCGTTCGTGCTGCCCGAATCCGCGAAGTTTCTGGCAATGAAGCAGGGGGGGCGCAACGCGCTCGTGCGCGTGCTCAATCAGATCGAGCCCTCATCCGCCGACTCCTCGACCATGTTCGTCGCCGCTGAGCGCGCGCAGACGGGGCGGGGCGCCATCCGTCTCATGGTGAGCAAGTCTCATAGGGCTGTCACGCTCGCGCTCTGGGTCGGCCTGTTCATGAACCTGATGACCGTCTATTTTCTCAATAGCTGGTTGCCGATCCTTGTGACGGGCAATCACTTTTCGCTGAGTGAGGCAGCGTTGGTCGCGGCCATGATGCAGGTTGGGGGCACGCTTGGGAACGTCGTCATCGGGTGGGAGATGGACCGCTTCAGAGCGCACAGGGTCATGATCGGCACGTTGCTCGCCGCAAGTGTTTGCACGGTGATTCTGGCAAAGGTGTCGTTCACGCTAGCGGGTCTGATGACGATGGTGTTCCTTCTCGGCTACTGTACCAACTCGACCAACACGGGATGGACTGCGATAGCCGCGAACTACTATCCGACGGAGATGCGCGCTACGGGCACGAGCTGGATGACGGGCATCGGACGCTTCGGCGCGATATCGGGGGCATATGTCGGAGCGATCCTGCTGAGTCTAAACTGGAGCTTCGGCCAGCTCATCATGTCACTCACGATTCCGATCGGTACTGCGATCGTCGCGGCGTATATCGGCGGCCGCCGGAGCAATACCGTTCTGCCGATACTACGGAATGCAGCTTCGCATTGACTGGCTTGCGTCGGGTTGAACGAGCCGGCGCCAATATGGAAAATATGATGACGATTCAAAATGAAAGATATTCCGTCGACTCACCCGTCGATGCATTGACGCGCCTCTTCTATATCCTTGGTTCGCCTATCGCGCATGTTCGTGCACCGGTAGTTTGGAGCGCGCTCTTCAAGCGTTACGGCGTCAACGCCTTGATGCTGCCTGCCGACGTCATCGCTTCAAATTTCAACACGGCGATGAAAGGGCTGAAGGCGACTGAAAACGTCGATGGTGCAATCTTCACCATGCCGCACAAGCTCGCAGCAATGGACCACACCGACGTGTTGACGCAACGTGCGCAACGCATCGGTTCCGTCAATCTGCTGCGGCGACTTACGGATGGGACCTGGGAGGGCGACAACGTCGATGGCGCCGGCTTTCTCGCGGGCTTGCATGCGGATGGCGTGAGCCTCGACGGCGCCAACGTCTATCTGCATGGCTGCGGCGGTGTGGGCCGATGCATAGGATGGACGCTCGGAATGGAGAAGATCGAGAGCCTCACCGTCCATGACGCCGATGAAGGGCGTGCACGTGAGTTGGCGCGCTCCATTGCTACAGTATCCAGTGCCCGTCTCGCAACGGGAATGCCGTCGATGATAGATATCGATATCGCCATCAACGCCTCGCCAGTCGGACTGAGCGCGAGCGACGCTCTGCCATTTCCCGTCGGCGCACTGCCGTCCCATGCAGTCGTCGCCGATGTGATCATGGAACCGCACACGACCGCACTGCTTGAAGCTGCACGCGCGCGCGGACTCAGGATTCATCATGGAAAGAACATGATGAATTACGCCATGCCGATAGCGGCGTCGTTTTTTGGCTTTCCGCCTTCTTTCGACTGGAACGGAAACGTGCTTTAGAGACACGTGTTGCCCAGTCCTGGCGATTGCTGCTCCGTCGGGCAGCATGTTCGCGCGTATCGGTCATTTGACCGATACCTCAGCGATCAGTCGGATGCCATGATGCCTTCGGAGCCGTGACGATACTCGCGGTGACGAAAGTCGGCTTCCTCAGGTCAAGCTTACAAGAATTCCTGGAGGGTGAGTGCAATGTCGATTCATCATTTCGTTATTCTCATCGGCGTGAGCTGACTACCCCGATCATTCGGCGTTTGGGCCGCTCTTTCAGGAGTACTCCAGCTCTGCCATGCCGTCTGTCACTGGAAGCGCTCCGGCGCACAATGGGGAATGATGTCGAATGGCGCACGGTCGGCGCTGGCCGGGGCGCTGCTTCTCAGCGAGGCCATGGGCGCTGTCTACCTACTTCCTGATCGCGGGATTGTGGTGGTCGGTGGGTGGATTGCGTCGCAAATGTACCGGGACGTCATGAACAACCGACAAATCCGACGGGCTGCCGCCCAGTTCGTGCGGCATTCCGCCAGATATTGACAACAGAATCACGAGCAACACGTTATCGACTCGCATTGGAGAATGAGATGGATGACAACGATATTCCGCTTGCCAGCGGCAAGGTGCAGTATAAGACCCTATTGCGCGAGGAAAGCTGCTCGATCCTGCAAACGACGGTTCAAGCCGGCGGTGAGACGCAGTGGCATCACCACACGAATGTCAGTGATCGGTTTCTCGTGATCCGTGGCGTCTTGACCGTCGAGTTGAATATCGACGGCCAGGTTCAGAGCACCAAGGTGCGTGAATTTTACTCGGTCGATCCGGGCACCGTTCACCACGTCAAGAACGAAACGAATGAGGATGTCGTCTATCTCACGGTCCAGGCGGGCGGCGTCCCGGACATTGTGCTGGCCGGATTGTCTCGCTGAGGCACCCAACGCCATGCATCTAGATCAAGCCCATCGTCGACGCCTTGAGCGTTGCTGCGGCGCGTGTCGAACACTCGAGCTTGCGAAACACGCTCTCGACGTGGGTGCGCACGGTGCTCGGACTCATGGTCAATTCCTGCGCGGCTTCCTTGTTGCTCGCACCTCGCGAGATCGCCCGCAGGACGTCGATCTCCCTCGCAGACAGACGCGGACCATGAGGCACACTCCTTGCCGCGCGCCTCGCGACGGGGACGCGTTCCGCCACCAGCGCATCCACCACCTCGCGGCATAGCCGGCCATTGGCAGCCTCGTCTTGCAACACGTGTGCGGCAGCCTCGTCGGCCAGCGCGGCGCGCCAAGGACGCGTCGAGCGCAACGCAACCCACGCCACCGACGCGGCCAGCACACGAGCCTCCAACGTCAGCGCCGGATCGCGCGCGCCGCGAAAATACCCCGAGCCGTCTTGCCGCTCGTACGCATACGACGCAAGCACGGTGGCTTCGCCGAGCGAGCCGGTTTGCCTGCCGGCGCGCTCTGTCCAGTACGGCACCAGCCGCACCTTTTCCCAGGCGCTCGGCGACAAAGGCGTCGGTAGGTTCCACACATCGTTGGGCACGGCGGCCCTGCCGATGCCGTGAATCAATCCAGCCCGATACACGAGCGCGCGTGCCGCGTCATCCGACGTGAATCGGGCGTAACATTCGGCAGCCGTCATTGCGACCGCACGCGAAAAGCCTGTCATCCACGGCAATTTCAGATCGATGATGTCGGCGATCAGTTCCGCCGACGTCGTCCGTTGCATATCGGCTGTCGCCAGCACGACGTCAAAATCATCCAGCGATTGGCGCTCTAGTTCCGTCAGCCAACACCCTGCGTGGCGTGTCGCTGCCGCGACGAGGTTCGCCGGATACCGCGCGCCGGAGCGTTGTTCGATCAGCGCAAGCGCCGCTTCGACGCCATACGTGCGGCTTAACACCTCCAGGTCGCCGGCAAGCGCAACGACTAGTACGGATATCGGCACCGCCTCGCCTGCGAGTTGCGCGGGCAAGCCTCTGCCGTCCCAGGTTTCGAAAATGTGGCGCAGCGCCGTTTCGGTCGCCTTCGAAAGACCCATTATTCGCGCGACCTCGCCGGATACTTCGCAGTGAGTTTGCGCGAGTGGCGTCAGCGCGGCGCCGACTCCCCCAATCGTCTCGGCGATGCCGGGCCTGCTCTCAAGCATCGCGGTCCGGATCGCGATGTCGTCGCCGAACACTGTTGCGAACCCTGCCGCGTTTGCCGTGCAACCTGACCAACGTAGCAGCGATACCTCGCGGACCGCGTCGCAAGCCGAGGCCTCGAGTCCGGCCGCGCGTGCGAGCCGCGCTGCCAGCCACCCGGTGCGCAACGAATGGTCGGTCGGCTGTCCCATGCTCAGATCGCCGATGAAAGCGAGCGCTCTCACGGCATCGAATATACGCAGCGCGGCGTGGCTGGCCTCAAGGTCGAGCATCGGATTGGGTACGGAACGTCACGAGGATGGGCTAACAATCATACGCGACGATACGGGGTGCTGCAGGACAGTGCTGTCCGGGGATATCGGTGTTCGGGTTGTGCGCGAACTGGACGATCGGCGCGCTCTCGTAAAGCCAACGTGGCGCGTCTTCGATCGGCACGTGCTCGGGGACAAGCGGCCTGCCGAGCAGGCGCGAGTAGCACTGTGACAGCAGTTTAAAAATCGGGATCGGTGCACAGGCTCGTTTCCGTGCGTCGCTGTGCGGCGTCCATCTGCGATTTTCCCCGAAACATGGGAACACGAAATGTGGCCCGGGCCGGTGGCAATGTCACGTTGGCGGAAGCATGGAGCAGGATCGTTGCCGGCCTGTTCCTTGATCTAGTCTTTGAACAAGGCGCCGATTGCCCGGCGAGCCCGAGAGAGCCGGCTCATGATCGTACCGACAGGTACGCCGAGCGCGTCGGCCGCTTCGTTGTTACTCGGTCCTTCGACACCGACCAGCAGGACGACCGCACGCTCCCATCGCCGTTCATGCCCAGATCGACTTCTGCGTCGACGTAGGTATCAGCGGGTAGCGCGACTTTCAACTGTTTCGCGGCGAGTCCCATCGCACAGATGAAGCACGCCGACTAGCCGGCGTGCCGACCTCTGCTGCGGATTCGTGCCGGCAGCGGAACTGCCGGGAGAGAACTGCTTGACGTCCGGGCGACCGTTGGAACTGGCTGATGCGCCATCGCTTCAACCTTCTACACAAACTCTCGCAAGCGCGCGCTCTACGGCTAATCCGTAGAGCGGCTCCAGAGCCCGGCTTGTAACGTATAGCTGCATTTCTCGAGCGAGTCTCTCACCGCACCCCTGTTTTGTGCGCAAATCTCTCGTCGAAACCAGAACCTGTAGGAACTCCTTCTGCAATCCATCAAGCCTCGGACGGATGTCGCTTGCCAAATCGGCCCTTGGTTCATCGGGTGCACCTCCGATTCGTCGCCATTGCGCGTGAAGACCGTATTGGACGAGCTTGTTTGCTTCTATCTGGTCCGAAAAAAAGTGCGTCGCCTCCTGGTCAGATATGCCTGCTGCGCGAGCTTCCATCCTGGCGGTTGCCAGAACCTCTTCCTCTCGCGGTAGATCTTCGATTGCGGACCTCGAGTCCCATTTCACTAATGCGACCTGCTTTGCAATGCTGAGTCTCGTTACCGTTAATTCAATCAATGGCCTGAACGTTTTCGCATCAGGAACTGATCCCATGGAATGAGCTACTGCGAAGAAGAGTGAAGCGGAGAGGGGAATGAATAGAGATCGAACGCCAAGAGATTGGATTGCCATTAACTGAACTCCTATTGAACGGTTCGCCACAGATATCAGCTTTTCAGTCGCCGATAATCTCGTACTTTCGTGTTGCGACAACTGCGACTACGTTTATGGCAGACTCTCAAATAGCGTTACGTCGTGCATGCTTCACATGTAACCACACGGCGGATATCAGGAAGTAAGCTGCTCCAACGGCTGCGTAGCCCGCTATTTTTAAAATAGCGGGAGGCATTGATCCGCCGGTTTGGCTAATGAAGAATGCTCCCGCGAGGGCGGATTGCGCTCCGCTTAGAATCATTGCCCATTGCGCCCCAAGGTCCTTCCAACGGCGGATCGCGGTAGCGAGTTGAAGCAGCCCTGAGAGGATCGCCCAAACACCAAAGATTTCGAGTGCCGGAGGCGCCCCTACGCTCACTGCCAGGAACACTGCGACTGTTGTAACGGCACTGACAGCGATGTTGACGGCCTGTGTCCGGTTCTTACCGGCTCCACCGCTGCGCGACATGTCGATGAAATTGGCAAAAGCGTCCCAGGCGGGATAAATGACAAGCAGAACTGCAACGCCAGCTGTAGCGTGCGTGCCGATAAAAAATGCTAATACCACCCAAACGGCAGAAAATGCTGCCCGCACGAAATAATATGACCTGAGCCATTGCGCTTCGCGGGCGCTACTCGATTCTATGTTAAGGGTAGCCATTCAAACTCCTCAGAGATTAACATCCGAAATTCGGAAGCACACTACGCACTCAGAACGTGCGGTATTTCGCGGATGGATGCCTGACTTATTGCCGGTGGCGGCGATGTCTTTAAACATTTTCGTGTTAGATACTCAATCGCGCCCGCAGAAGCGGCCACGCATTTTTTGCTTCAAATGAATACGTCGTTAGTAATATGCAACGTAAGTGAAGCCATAGAATGACATCGACCCGTCCCGAATGGCATCGGTCGAATGACCGAGGCCATTCGGCAGGGGTCGACTTGCCTCGCCATTTTCTCCAGTGCTTCGACACGCCATCACTCCAATCAGGAGGACTCGTCGTGATCGGTCATTTGACCGATAGCGTTGAGCGACCCCGGATGCGATTCTTATCGCGGGCTAAGGCACGAGTGTCCAAACGATGACTGTGCAACGTGACAGTCTTTCACGAGCCAGGATTCGAGCTGAGTCTGCGATAGAGGCGCGATGCACAGTTGCTTTTTGCTCGCCGCTGACAGCCCCAGAACACGCTCTAAATTGCAATACCGTCGACAGTGAGGCCGCCTTGACTCAAGCAACGATACATCCCGTATGGGTCCGCATCTTCCACTGGATCAATGCAGCCGCTGTCATAGTCATGTGCCTGAGTGGCTGGCAAGTGTATGAGGCGTCGCCCATCTTCAGAGCGATCCGGTTT
>Ga0163162_10000811_pt1 | contig 29020 bp, 21 predicted proteins | sample S55metaG_FD_115310 | JGI IMG/M metagenome (GOLD analysis project Ga0163162, IMG submission 115310) | Switchgrass rhizosphere microbial communities from Kellogg Biological Station, Michigan, USA - S5-5 metaG | ecosystem: Host-associated > Plants > Roots > Rhizosphere > Soil | place: USA... | reverse complement strand
TCATATTTGTAACTTAGTGCAAGAATTTAATGGGTTAGTAAGTAAGAGGGTTGATCGAAAGGTCAGCCCTTTTTACTTTATAAAAAGTACCTCCTTTTATAACTTATTTTTCTTTTTCTTCAGCAATTGTTGCGTGTTAGTTTTAATACCTGATCCAACTTGATTTGATAGACTAACTTTATTTATGGCTAAGATAAAAACTGCCTTTTTTTGCCAGAACTGTGGATATGAAAGTGTAAAATGGTTGGGACAATGTCCTTCTTGTTATCAATGGAACACTTTTGTTGAAGAATTAATTCAAAAGGAAGATCCAAAGAATAATGGATGGAAAAATTATAATGGCGACAAAAGACCAAACAAAACAATTTCATTAAACGATATTAGAAGCAGTGAAGAAAACAGGTTGGTCACTTCTGATATTGAATTGAACAGGGTATTAGGAGGTGGAATTGTTCCGGGAAGTATTGTGCTGATCGCAGGAGAACCCGGTATCGGCAAATCAACTCTTTTTTTGCAGATCGGCTTAACGTTAAAAAATATAAAGGTTCTCTATGTTAGTGGTGAAGAGAGTGAACAACAAATAAAAATGCGCGCTGAGAGATTAAATCTTCCCAACGAGAACTTTTACCTTCTCACCGAAACTTCTACTCAGGTAATCTTCCAGGAAGTAAAGAAATTAAACCCCGATCTTGTCATTGTCGATTCAATTCAAACAATACAAACTCCATTTATTGATTCATCTCCGGGAAGTGTTTCGCAAATAAAAGAGAGTGCCGCGGAATTTCAGAGATTTGCAAAAGATACGAATACGCCTGTTTTCTTAATTGGCCATATTACAAAGGATGGAACCATTGCCGGACCGAAGATCCTTGAACACATGGTCGATACGGTTTTGCAATTTGAAGGTGATCGCCATTATGCTTATCGCATACTGCGAACTCTTAAAAACCGCTTCGGCAGCACATCTGAATTGGGTATTTACGAAATGACAGATTCGGGAATGAAAGGCATTATTAACCCCAGTGAAATTTTGATCACTCAAAAAGAAGATCAACTCACTGGTATTGCCATTGCCGCTACCATTGAAGGCATAAGACCCTTGTTGATAGAAGTGCAGGCACTGGTGACTCAATCAGTATATGGAACTCCTCAACGAACAGTTACTGGTTTTGACTCGAGGAGATTACAACTATTGTTGGCTGTTTTGGAAAAAAGAGGCGGGTTTCATTTTGGCATTAAGGATGTATTTCTGAATATCGCGGGCGGGTTAAAGGTTGAAGACCCTTCCATTGATCTCGCAGTTCTTTGTGCATTGCTTTCTTCTTATGAAGATGTTCCTATACCCCACCATATTTGCTTTGCGGGTGAAATCGGGCTAAGTGGAGAAATAAGAGCGGTAAACAGGATCGAGCAAAGAATAGCTGAAGCAGAAAAACTAGGCTTTGAAAAAATCATTGTTTCGAAATACAATCTTCCCTCCGGGAGGCAAGGTCAAAAAGGGTCAGCGAAGCAAAAAATTAACCAGCCGGACCGGCAGGAGGGTATTGAAATCGTGACTATGAGCAGAGTAGATGAAGTATACCGGTATTTATTTTAGATGAATGTAATTTATATGGTCAGCTACAAAGAACTGAAAAACTCTATCCTTCATATTTTGTTTCCGCACGTGTGCGATGGATGTGGAAGCGATATCATAGACGAAGAAAGCAGTTTATGCATGAAATGCATTGCTGAAATGCCTGAAACGAACTTTCATTTGCATGCAAACAATCCTGTCGAAAAGATCTTTTGGGGCAGGTTAGCACTTGTCAGTGCAACCGCTCAGTATTATTTTATCAAGGAATCAATGATGCAGCGTCTCATGCACGAATTGAAATATAAAGGAAATAGGGAATTGGGGAAGCAGTTAGGGCGGTTGATGGGATACGACCTGCAAAAAAACAGTCGCTTTAATCAGGTAGATTATCTTATTCCGCTCCCGCTGTTTGCTTCAAAAGAAAAAAGACGAGGTTATAACCAGGCGACAATTTTATGCGAAGGCATTGCTGAAGTAATGAATACCGAAATAGCGGGAGATGTTATTGTGCGAACCCAATATACTGAAACGCAAACTAAAAAGGGAAGAATTGAACGTTGGCAAAATATGGAGGGTAAGTTTGAATTGGTGAAACCTGATAAGGTCCAAAACAAATATATTCTATTGGTTGATGATGTAATAACGACGGGAGCCACGCTAGAGGCTTGTGGGCTCGAACTTCAGCGTGCTTCTCAAAAACTCAGTATCGCTACTCTTTGTTATGCATCTCGCTAATTTCCGGTTTCTTCTATTATTTTTGAAGGAATGAAAACAGCACCTGGCGCATTGATCTTGATTTCTTTCTTTTTTTTGCTTGCCTGTAAAAAGGAATCTTTCATTACCAGTCCCGATGCCCGGGTGACAATTACAGCCGATAGCCTGAAATATGACACTGTCTTTACGACCTCCGGTTCGGTTACTCAATCATTCAAAATTGTCAATGAAAATGACCAAAAGATAAATATCTCGTCGGTAAAGCTGATGGGAGGAAATTCTTCTGCATACAAAATAAATGCAGACGGATATGTAGGCCCTGAAATTAATAACCTTGAGATCGCTGCAAACGACAGCCTTTATGTTTTTGTTTCTGTCGTAATAGATCAAAATACAAACGATCTTCCATTTATCGTTCGCGATAGTATCCAGATAAGTTATAACGGAAGAGATCGCTGGGTTCAATTAGAAGCCTGGGGTCAAAATGCCCATTTTTTCCGAAACAAGGAGATCGCCGCTGATGAAACCTGGACAAATGACCTCCCTTATGTTATTCTGGGTTACCTGCTCGTGGACGCTAATCAAACTCTTACCATTGAAAAAGGTTGTCGTATTTATGTGCATGCCGATGCGCCATTGGTTATTAACGGAACTATACGGGCAAACGGAGGTAAAGACTCCGCTGACCGTGTTTATTTTCGGGGCGACAGGCTCGATGAACCATATAAAGATTTTCCTGCATCGTGGCCCGGCATCTTTTTCAATAGCGGAAGCAAAGACAATATATTTAACTATGCACTTTTAAAAAACGCATACCAGGCCATTGCGGCACAGGATCCATCGCCCAACATTAATCCAAAAGTTACGCTCAACGAATGCATTATTGATAATGCCTATGATGCGGGAATCATTACAAATAATTCCAGTGTATACGCAGCAAACTGCCTGATTAGTAATTGTGGGAAAAATTTAGCGTTGGTAAAAGGCGGGGACTACCAGTTTGTCCATTGTACAGTAGCCAGCTATTCCAACGACTACATCTTACATAAGGATCCGGTACTGCTTGCCAGCAACTACATTAATGTAAATAATGTTCCTCAAACAGCTCCGCTTAATGCTTTATTTCAAAATTGTATTTTTTGGGGTGACGGCGGTTTAGTAGATGACGAAGTTGTGATCGCAAAGGACGCGGGAGCGACTCTCGCAGTTAGTTTTGATCATGGTCTCTGGAAAATTCAAAAAACAGATCCTTCCACTGTCGCAGGCGTGTTGACAAATCAAATGATAAATAATCAGCCACCCTTGTTTGACAGTGTAAATAATTCAAAGAAATTTTACGATTTTCATTTGCAAGCGGGCTCTCCGGCAATCGACAAGGGAACCAATACCAGCATTTCGATCGACCTCGATGGAAAACCTCGCCCTGTCGCTGTTCCTGATCTGGGGTGTTATGAAAAACAGTAGGCAACTTTGAAAAAAGAATGACCGTTTTCAGTCCGAACCTTCTTAACTTTAATGTCCAAAAATTTTTGAAATGAAAACCTTAATGCTCGCGATGATACTTTCAGCCACATTAACCGGCGGTTCTATATATGATTTTAAGGCCCCGGGACTTTCCGGAGGTACGATCAATTTTTCAGATTTCAAGGGGAAAAAAATATTGATCGTTAATACAGCGTCAAAATGCGGAAACACACCCCAGTACTCCGACCTCGAAAAATTGTACGAAAAATATAAAGACAAACTGGTCATTGTGGGTTTCCCGGCTAACAATTTTGGCGCACAGGAACCCGGCACCAATGAAGAAATAGGAGAATTCTGTAAAAAAAATTATGGGGTTACTTTCCCAATGGCCGGAAAAGTTTCAGTGAAAGGCGATGATACCGATCCGCTTTTCAAATGGCTGGTGGAACAGTCAAATGAAATGGCCAAAAATCTGCCAACAAACACATCCAGGGATCTCGCCTGGAGGGATTACCTGAGAAATCCCATTACCTGGAATTTTACAAAATTCCTGATCGATGAAAATGGAAATCTAATTGCCGTGTTTCATAATAAGGTAAACCCAATGAGTGAGGAAATAACGAAGTATTTAAACTGAAGAACGCGATTTTTCAGGGTTTAAAAGATTAAAAGGAAATTGTAATGATTTCCTTTTTTATTTCAAATCTGCAATAATCAAATATTATAAGCCTCGTCATTTACATAATTTTGAAACTCATTGTTCTTCCCTATCTTCCCCCAATCTGTGCGTAATCTTTAAAATCGTGGTTTTTTGCAGTTCAAAGAAATCATAGGCCAAACAGAAGTGAAACAGCAATTAGTCGAGCTTGTTCAACATAATCGTCTTAGTCATGCTTTACTTTTTCTGGGTAAGGAGGGAAACGGTTCGTTGCAATTGGCCATCGCATTAGCGCAATACCTGACCTGCGAAAAAGCAAATCCCAAAAAACAAATTCCAGGTTCCCATATCTCATTATTCGGAGAAATATCTTTATCCAGCAACGAGTCCGTAGGGACTCCTTCGCAGCAACCAGCAACCAGCAACGATTCCTGCGGCATGTGTTCTTCCTGTATCAAGGCTTCGCAGCTAATTCATCCCGACATCCATTTTTCTTACCCTGTTGTCACCAAAAAATCTGGCTCGCCCCCCATCAGCACAGACTATATTTCTGAATGGAGAGAATTCATAAAAAATTATCCTTATGGAAATGTCTACGACTGGTTGCAATTTATCGGCGCAGAAAACAAACAGGGGAATATTACGGCACAGGAATGCAATGACATCATCCGGCAGTTAAATCTGAAAAGTTTTGAAAGCGAGTATAAGATCCTCGTCCTTTGGATGCCTGAATATTTGGGAAATGAAGGAAATAAGCTTTTAAAGCTAGTTGAAGAGCCTCCACCCAACACCTTATTTGTTTTAGTGGCGGAAAATGAATCATTGATCTTACCAACCATTGTCAGCCGTTGCCAGCTAATAAAAATTCCGGCGCTCGAGACAATTGATGTGCAGGAAGCGCTTGTCAACCGACACAAGACAAGTGCTGAAATTGCCCTGCAGGCGGCGGGTGTAAGCGAAGGCAATTATCGGGAAGCTCTCCAGCTTGTTCAGCATGCTGATGAAGACTGGCAAAGTCTTTTACGTGAATGGCTCAATGCTATTTTAAAGACGGGACCCGTAGCACAGACAAAGTGGGTGGACGAGATCAGTCGCCTGGGCCGCGAAAAACAAAAACAATTTCTACGTTATTTCAACCATCTTCTGGAGCAGGCCATCCGGTTCAAACTAATGGGCGACAATATTTATTTACCTGAAACCGAAAGAGATTTTGCGAATCGCCTTAATCGCATAGCCGGCATCGCCCAGCAAAAAGCCATGATCGAAGAGCTCGACAAGGCCACCTATTACATTGAACGTAATGCCAACGCCAAGATCCAGTTTCATGCCCTCACAATTAAACTATACCACATCATTCAGGACAAAATTGTATTTTTGACAGATTGAGGTGAAAAGCCCGGTGCTGGCGAGTAAGTGATGAGTGGGGCTTAAGGGAGAATATTATTGAGTCATCTTATATAATTATATTCAGCTTTCGTTGTGTCACTCACTGCATCGTTCTGAATTCTGGTCAGCAATGATGAGTGCCAGTCAAGTAAAAGTGTGCGACGCAACAGGTGATATATAGAATTACGATTGCTGGCTTCATAATTATCCCTCTCTAAAAGTTTAAGTCAAAAATCAGAAAATCGAACGATGGGCTGCGGAAGCTGTGGCGTTAAACCGAATGGATGTAAGAGCAACGGTGGTTGCAACACGGGAAGTTGCAACCGGCTTAACACGTATGACTGGCTATACAATATGCCTGTGGCAGATATTGACAGCAGTTGTAAGGTGGTCGAGGTTTCATTTAACAATGGAAGCCGCAAAGATTTTTTTCGCAATGTGACACTTCAGCCATTTGAAAAAGGTGACATGGTCTCGGTGGAGGGCGTAAGTGGTTTCGATGTGGGTGAAATTTCCCTGACGGGTGAGATCGTTCGCCTGCAAATGAAAAAGAGAAACGTGAAAGAAGAAAATCCCGAAATGAAAAAATTGCTCCGTCGTTCCAGTGATCGCGATCTTGAAATCTGGAAGCAGAACAAAGCCAGGGAACCACAGGCAATTATCCGTAGCCGCGCCATTGCCAAACAACTGAAACTTGAGATGAAAATCAGTGAAGTGGAAATGCAGGCTGATGGTCGAAAGGCAACGTTCTTTTACATTGCCGACGGCCGTGTGGATTTTCGGGAGCTGATCAAAGTATATGCGGGTGAATTTAAGTTGAAGGTTGAAATGAGGCAGATCGGCGCCAGGCAGGAAAGCGCAAAGGTGGGTGGTATCGGGAGTTGTGGCCGCGAACTTTGTTGCGCTACCTGGCTTACAGATTTTAAATCGGTCAATACCGCAGCGGCGAGATACCAGAATCTTTCGATTAATCAAACCAAACTGAGCGGGCAATGTGGGCGGCTAAAATGTTGCCTTAATTATGAACTGGACACATATCTTGATGCGCTGCAAGGTTTCCCAGACAATTGCGAGACCATCCAGGTGACAAAGGGCGCGGCCAATCTTATAAAAAAAGATATTTTCCGGAACCTGATGTGGTATACGCTGCCAGACAGCACCAAGCAATATCCTCTAACCATCGAGAGAGTAAAGAAAATAAAATCACTAAACGGGCAGGGAATAATTCCAGAAGAACTGGAGTCCGTAGAACTCACTTCATCAAAACCACAGGAAGTAGAACCGGAATTTGTGGATGTTGTGGGGCATATCAGTTTGCGCAGCCTTGAAAAAACAGATAAAAAAAGAAAACAACAAAATCAGCAGCGGCAACAACAACAAAGAACTCAACAAAAACAACAGGGTCAACAACAAAACAGGCAGGGAAACCAGGAAAACCAAGGCAACCAACAGCAAAAAAATCAGCAACAAAAGAAACCGCCCCCGCCTCAGCAGAGACCGCCGCAAAGGAGAAAATGATTTTTGTGAAACGTCAAACGCGAATAGACTAACTAAAATAAAAAAAGAGGTGGCAAATGCGACCTCTTTTTTTATAAAAGCAATTTTTTAAAGCTAATCCTTCAACCCCAGATAGGCTTTTACTTCATTATAATTATTCCAATTGATCTTGGCCATTCGGGCATGGGTACCTCCCGGAATAAGTATATATCGGAACGGCAGACCGGTTAGATCGCCATTTGAAGATAGCTCAATAATGTTCGGAGCAAATACCGGATCAATAAAAAGACTGCCATTATTAAAAGGAACAGGAAATACAATTGGGAATGTAGGATCTGTGCTAACATTCACATATACTTTGATCTCCCCGCGATTTAATATGTTAGTGTCAAGTGCGGGAACGTCAAAGTCTGCAAAGTATCCAAGTGTATCAACGGTTGCACCATTGTGCACAGTATCGGCAATCCACGTTGTTGTATCGATCCAGTCAGAATAGATCACGTTAGCCGCCCCCGCCGGTCCAGCTGGTCCCTGTGATCCCGCTGCGCCGGCTGGCCCTGCAGGACCTGTGGCTCCGGCCGGCCCGGCAGGCCCTTCTTTACTACATGAAACGATTCCTACTACTAATGCTATACTTAATATGTGCGGTAACAGGCGCAAAGTTTTTCTCATAAAATTTCATTTTTGGTTTGACGAATGTGTGTTTATGCTTTTTGAAGTTAATAAATTTCGCTTTCTCCATGCGTTCATTTCGCTCAATTATGTCGTTTGATACCTCCTGGCTGCAAACGTTTAAAACTGCCAACTTATCCATGCTTTTGCATCCGACGCACTCACCATGTCATAGGTTGTTGGGCCAGTTTGTATAAAATAATATCCCTGCGGGATCAGCAATTGGGTCAGGCTTAGCGCAGCAGGTCCTGCAGATGGATAGGTCCCATACGTTCCTAATAATGTGAATATCGCACGACCATCGCCCGTAAACTGTGGCTTATCGGGTGCCGCTCCATATAGCAGCTCGAGTCCGTTGCCTGCAGCGTTTAAAAATACAGGTGCAAACAAATCATTGTTCCCCGGATTATAATCGGGCCAATAGATCAGATAATAATAGTTGGGTAAAGTCCTGATACCAAAACCATCTTCCACCCCGTTCACATGAAAGCCATTCGCGGATATCCAGTATAGTCCGCCATTATTAATCGCATATTGCCACCACCGCTGGGGCGCTGTTACATCCACCTTCAAGGGCTGCGTCGCGCCAGCTATCGTGGCAGGCGTTCCATTTACCTTTATGTTCAATGTAAAATTGCCGGCATTCCAGTTCACTATTTCAAATCCATTTATCGTTTGTCCGCCCGCATCAAATGGAGTTACGAACATGACGCCGGTAGAGCTGTAATTATAGGCTGTGATAAATTGCTGAACATTGCCACTGCCATCCACCCACGTAAAGGTGATCGTTCTCGCAACCGGATCAACTTTCAAATCGTAATTGACTCCACCAATGTTGACCCTTTTGAAATAGTTCTGGATCTTATTAATATTTTCGAAAGCCACTACATTTGCCCATGCTCCATTTTGCCATGCATCAAAATCCTGTTGGGTGGCTTTGATCAGCGTAAGCTTTGTTCCATTTACTCTTCCTGTCAGTAAAATGCTGTCTGTCGCCAGTGAATCAAATGCAAATTCAAAATCAGAGACAAGTCCCTGCCCATTTGTACCTCCATTTACACTGCCGTCGGGATCAGCTAGCATGTGGAGATAAGAATAGGTGTCGAAAATAAGGGCCGGAGTCTGCAGATCTTTCAACCGGTAACTACTTTCCTTAGCGGTACTAGCCGTTTGCAGGTTAATGTCAGCAAACATGAACACCCGGTTTGATTCATTGAACCGGAAATGGAAATGATAAATGCCGCCTGTTCCTGTTCTTATAGTTGCATTCCATCCCGCCGGTGAACCCGTCAAAGCAGATCCGTATGCAGTTAAAGCTCCATTAATGCGTTCGTCAGGAGTCTGATCGAATACTCTTGTGTTCTCCTTCTTGCATGATGAAAAAATAAATACAGAAATAAGGAGAAACACGGAAATGAGTCTTCCATAAAAATCTTTCGGATTCATCGGCCGGTTATGTTGATTAATAGATCTCATTTACTATCGCTGTTCTGACACGGGTTTGCAAAGTGTAAAAGTCGATACCCCATGCCGTTTTGTAATAATCGACTACGAGGGATTCTTTTTGTCTTAGTCTCGCCTTTGCCTGGTCAGCAGTGGTACCTCGTATACTTGTTCCGCTGATGCTATTCACGATATTATCAAATCCTGACCTTCCTTCTATCAACATGATAGAAATCATTTCAACAAAATCTTCGAAAGGACTTGATTCAGCATATGCCGTTACAAAACCATCCTGCCGGGCTGCATAATCAGTCGTATTGATCCAGTCAGCAGTATATAAACCTTTACATATTGCATCGAATTCAACGGGCCGGCGAATATTTTGGTCAAGTATGTGTCCAAACTCATGATGAATCACATGGAACATTTGTTTTGGAATCGCTGAGTCAGCAGGAACATAACCAGGCATGGTTTTATTTCTAAAATCATTCAGCTCGTAGAGAACGATCTTACGGCCACCTTCAGCAGTTCCCAATGTGATGCTTCCATCCAGGTTAAAGCTGGCACTTCCCACGAGAACAAACAGCTTTGGACAATATTTCTTAAAAAACTCTACTCCCCCCTGCAAAACATAAGGAGTGATCCAGACCCTGTCAACTGTGCCCATCACCGGAATCACTTTTGATTCATCGGGAGGCACCAGGTCCTTGTTCAATTCCAATTCAAATTGATCCCATTTGTATTTGGTGGCTATGTTATACGGTACAACAAGTGAGTCGTATAGCCATTGATCCATCGGTGTTTTTATCCAGGTATCACCACCAAGACCTGAAATATCATCAACGTTCAAAGGATCTTCCTTTTTACATGAGACCAGGAGGGTAAGCCCGAAAAGAAATAATAACGAAGATTTTATGAATCGCATACGTTTATTTTAGAATTATCTTGGGTTTTGCTGCACTCCCGATTGTTCCGCCGTAGCGGGTATTTGAAATAATCGCCTTGGATCGTCTGGTGTCAGCGTAAAAGTTTCTCCACTCTCTGTTACATGAACAACAGGTATTTTATAGCGGAGTATATCAAACCAGCGCAAACCTTCGTGCATAAATTCGCTATGCCTGTAGTCAAGAATCGTGCTGACCAATCCTGCCTGTGTATCGGTCGTGCCATAGTAAGCACTGATCTTTGCAGTGGTCAGATTGTAGGAGGAATTGTATGCAGTGATCCTCGTGCTGAGATAAGTATTCAATAAGGCGATGGCATTATCCGACTGACCCAGGTAAGCATAAGCCTCTGCCACATTAAAGAGAACTTCTTCTACGGTAAACAATGGAACCATGACATAACCATTACCAATGTCGGCATTTACTGATACACGTACAAAGTATTCATTGACCTTCGGAACGATAAGATGATTTTCTATATAGGATCCGACAGCAAAGGCCCAGTGTCCTCCGACCACGGGGACGTTCCGAAGCCACTCGTCTACTACAGCCGGAGTTACAGCATATCTTGCGGCAATGACTGTGCGAAACCAGTAAGAAGCTGTTTCGCATAATAACAGGTTTGCATTCTCTGTTGCTTTTGCATAACGCGGCGCTATTTCATTCAACCCTATTGAAGAGTAAATGGTGTTCCATGGCCGCAGGTTCGATAGGAAATCATTATTGGGAACTGCCTGCAAGCCGTATTGTATTACCTTATTGTAATCCTTCTTGTACAAGTAAAATCTTGATGCAAAGGCATAAGCGGCTGCCTTCGTGAAGTGATATTTTGGAACAGAATATGATTTGTCGTTGAGAAAAGGTAAACCTTCCAAAAGGTCCTTTTCGATATTGTCGTAAACAGAAGCTACGGTGCCCCTTTCATACTGTTTGATGAAATTTCTTTCCGGTACTGTCACATACGGAATACCAGGATCCGTTGATGCTGTTGACGCATCGTAAAACTTTGCAAAAACATTCACCAGCATAAAATGAGCGTAGGCCCTTGCCACCAGCGCTTCCGCTTTTTGTGCCGCGTAATCATCCTGGTTCGATGCTTTACTGATAGCATCGAGCGCTTCGTTACACGCAGCAATGGCATGATAGCAGGCAAACCAATAAGCTTCCGGACTGTCTTCATTAATCGCTCTCGTGTCTCTAAAAAAGAATAGATCTGCATTCAACGTATTCAGATCTGCACTTCCGGCGTCCCCAGCTCCGAGATCTCCTATATTGTCAGTCGACGTTTCTACCATGGGAACATAATTGATGCCGGGATAGGCCGTAGCCAATAGCTGAGAAACTTTTTGCGGCGTATTCAGGGTCGCCCGGTTGTCAGGGTCCTTCTCGAGATATTTGCCACACGACGAGAATAAAGTAAGTCCGGCAATAATGAAGACTATGTTATTGATTCTTTTTGTAGTCATCTCTTTTCGTTCATAAATTGATCAAAGTTTATAACGACACCTTCAATGAAAGCGTTACCTGTTTTTGCATCGGTTGTGCTACACCCCCCGCATTAAAGAATTCCGGATCCTGTCCTTCCAGTTTCTTATCGGCATAAATGAGCCAAAAGTTGGCAAGAGCCGCCGTAACTGAGAAACCTTTCAATGCTGACATCTTTGCCAGCTGCTTATTGTCAAACTGGTAAGTAAGTGACACAGTTTTTAATCTTACGAAACTACCATCGGCAATTCTTACATCGGAATAGTTGTAGCTATTGTAAGGATAGGCTCCGAGGCCTCCCGTACGAGCCGTGTAAAGAGCATCAGATATTGCAGGTGTGTTTGTCACTCGCTCGTCTCCCTTTAGTTCGTAACGATCAAAAAATTCTTTAGGCATCGCATCAAGATCTACGTAGGCACTGCGAAAAGCAGGATACAACCGGATCTTATTTCCTGCCTGGTAAGTAATGAAAACATTTAGTGAAAGGTTTTGATAGGTAAATGTATTGGAAAACCCACCAGTAATTGTCGGATCAACGGGCCCTTCATACACCAGGTAATCTATACTATTATCCTGGAGAAACACCGCGGGGCTCACATTCCCTTTTTCGTCTACGAACTGGGGAATTCCGGTGTTGTGATCAAGTCCATCGAATCGTATTGAGAACAAGCCATTGACCGGAAATCCCTCCCGGTTTCCACCTTCAGGCTTTACAAGATCAAAGATGTTAGGAACATTTTGCGCATTGGTGATCTCAGTCTGGTTATAACCAAACGTAAGTGTTGCCTTCCACCCAAATTTTTTCTGCCTGAATATCTGGCCATTCAATAAAAACTCAATCCCGTTCGATCTCATGTCCGCATAGTTGGCAACTTTATATGCCTCGCCTCCAATTCCGGAAGTTTTGATCAGGCTGATAAGATCAAAACTCCTGCGCCTGTAAACATCAACACTTGCACCGATTCGGTTTTTAAATAATCCAAAGTCAATACCGATATTGGCCTGGTAGTTCTTTTCCCAGGTCAGATCATCATTCGCCAGATTGATAAGATTGATCACAGATTCTCTTTCATCCGCATAAGGACGGTTGGTAGTCGCGCTTTTTAATACAACGTCAGCATTCGTTGCAGGACCGAGACTGGCTGTAATCCCATAACTTGCTCTCAACTTTAAATAATCGATCTCAGGAAATTTCTCCATGAACTTTTCCTGGTCTATGTTCCAGGCACCTCCGAAGCTCCATGTCGGTAACCAGCGTGCCTTGGATGAAGCACCCAAACGATTCGAACCATCATAGCGCACCGTTCCGTACAAATTATATTTCCTGTCGTAGGTATATTGAGCGTTAAAGTAAAATGCCGCAAAGCGATCATAAAACTTCGTCATGTCATAGTAAGGAAAATTAGCTTCAATGGTTTGTTTGAGTATCCGGTAATCGATGAAAGGAACGCCGCCATTGTCATATTGATATCCGTAACCGGTGTTGCTGAAATTTTGCCGGTCGGCATACTTTACCTGCTGCCCCAACAGAAAACTCACATCGTGTTTTCCAGCAAAACTATTCGTGTAGTTAAGACTATTGCGCACATCAAAATTGACAAGACTGTTTTCTGTCCTGTTATAAAATCCGCCATAAGGCAACACCACTACGGCCGGTTCATCGGGATGATCGGGATCGCGGTACAGGTACTTGTTATTTTGATTCATCGTCGCATTATCATTCGCCCGGTAAGCATTTGCCTGGTTGGAGTTTTCAGTGATCTGATGTTCCGTGGTTGATTTTACATAACGCAGTGCGCCTATGAACTCGTAACGCAAATGTTTATTAAATCTGTAGTTCAGTTCTCCTTGCAGCTTAAGGTCGATCACATTCAGATCAATGTAGTTGTTCGCTAATTCATTGATGATATTGAATGGGGCAAAGTTTCTTCTGAAATATTCAAGATTGCCGGCAGAATCATATGCGGTGAGCGCCCTGTTGGTATTTAAGGCATAACTGAATGGATTAATGTCAAATTCACGAAAGAACTGGCCGACAACGGGGTCACTCGTCCGACTTACTGTCCCGGGAGCTCTTTGTTGACGCACGGAGCCCACTGTCATAAAGCCCACTGATAATTTGTCATTGAATGTATAATTATTACGGAAGTTCAGTGTATACCTATTCACCTTATCCGCGATACTCCAGCCATTATCATTATAAAAACTCGTAGAAAAAAAAGATTGCGATTTGTCTGTACCACCCGACACACTCAATGAATACTCCTGGATGAGTGAATTGTGGAAAAGTATATCAAACCAGTCTGTGTTTGCCTCTGCATAGCGAAGCAAAAAATTCCTTCTTGCCTCCGGTGTATTTTGCAATGGAAAAGTTCCGGTGGCAGGTGAGTAATCCAATGCCTTATACATTTGGCCATACACACCATAGTCAGGGCGATCCAAAACATTATAATTTAAAAATCCGTTTCGTTCCAGTTCACCGAGCACAGACATTTGCTCCGCCGAATTCATAATGTTATACGTGTTGTATGTAGGCTTCAACTGAGACGTGAAGTTTGCTGTGAAAGAAACGACCGCTTTGCCGGATCTTCCTTTTTTAGTTGTGATCACAACAACACCGTTCATGGCACGTGCGCCATACAAAGCCGTCGCAGATGCGTCTTTTAAAATATCAATGGTCTCAATATCATTACTGTTGAGACCGGCCACAGAAGAACCAAGCAATGTAGTCGGGTCACCACTCGAAAGCTGATCGTTCGAGATGTTAATGATATCTTCAAGCACTACTCCATCTACAACCCACAGCGGTTTATTTTCTCCATTAATAGAGGTAGCGCCACGAATATGAACCTTCGGCGCCGCGCCGAATGTACCCGAGACATTTTGCACTGATACACCCGCAGCGCGCCCCTCCAGCATTTTACTCACGTCCACTACGCCGGGTATTTTAATGTCATCGGCTTTCAAAGAAGTGGCTGCACCAGTAAATTTTTTTCTGTCCAGATTCTGAAAGCCAGTAATAACAACTCCACCTAAGAGCCCCTCTGATCTGCTTAGTTCCACACTCATCGCAGCTTCTCCTGTATACGCAAGTGTTTGTGCAATTTTACCCGCAAATGAAAAACGTATGCTGTCGCCTGCTTTTGCCTCGATAAAAAAAATGCCACTGGAGTTTGTTGTAGTCCCACGACCCGATCTCATGTTTACTACGGAAGCACCGCTGAGGGGAGTGCTGTCTTCCAAATTCAATACTCTGCCGGTGATCCTTTTTGCCGGGATCGTATCCTGAACAGGAGCCTGGAATTTGCCCGGACTTGCATAACCATGAGAAAAAATAAATAGGAAGACAAATGAGAGAATAAAAATATAAATCCAAATGTTATTTTTTGGAGAACATCGCCTGTAATCACTCGGGGACAAAATCATACGCCGGATCGTTTGGATAGTTATACAACAAAGACAGCTAAAATGCAGAAAATGCTGTAATGTAATTTAATAATTTCAATATTAATTCAAACAAATCTCTTTACAGGCCTGGGTTTACAGCAACGGCTGTAAAGTCTATTTAAAAGGAGCAAACTTTTCAAATGCCTAACGCTTTATATATAGCATCCTGGATCTTACCCCTGATACTTAACTCAGAAAGTTTTCCGTTGTTGACCTGCGATAGGACACGATTCGACAGGAATATATAAATGACCTTTGACTTCGGATCGACCCATACGCAGGTTCCCGTCCAACCCGTATGTCCAAAAGTTTCCGGTGAGACTTTGGCTGCCGGGTAGGGTTGATTTCTTGTAGCATTATCTTTTTCAGGTTTGTCAAATCCATAACCTCTCCTGCTGATACTACTGTGGTACGACGTAAACAGTTTTATTGTTTTCGATTTCAAGTAATGCTGGTCATTGAATGTCCCTTCATTTAAAAGCATCTGGTAAAGTCTGAACAAGTCTTGTGCGTCAGAAAATAATCCGGCATGACCTGCCACTTGTCCCAGCACAGAAGCACTGTAATCATGCACGTCACCCCAAAGCATTTGCCAGCGAAATAATGTATCAATTTCTGTTGGCACTATCTTATCCTTTGTAAATCTTTCCAGCGGTTTAAACCCCGTTGTTTTCATGCCCAGTGGTTTGTAAAACGTTTTTTGTACGTATTGATCAAGTGGCATTTTGGAAACTGCCTCTACAACTTTTCCGAGGAAAATAAAATCCAGGTCACTATAGACATACTTATTCGGAGGCCCAAGCCGGCTATCCAGCACCAATTGAAAAGCTGTGTCAAGCCAGTCATTTCTAAGGTATAAATTTTCAGCCACCCGAATATTAAAGCCAGGTTTTTCTGCAGAGATAATGGCAGGATTAGGTTGATGAGTAATGGAATCCCTGACGTACCTGTAAAACAATACATCTGGCTCAAGTCCGGCCTGGTGTAATAAAATATCACTTATTTTCAGTTTCGCTTTATTGGTCCCTTTCGTTGACGGCAGGTAGTCACTCAATTTTCCATTCAGATTAATTTTTCCCTGGTCATATAATTTCATTATTGAAACGGTGGTAGCAGAGATCTTTGTCAATGAAGCCAGGTCGAAAATGCTTTCCGGTTTTGTTTGCGAAGAGGAAGGGTTGAATTGATAATGCCCATAAGCTTTTTGATAAACTATTTTTCCATCTTTGGCTGCTAATACTACACAACCGGGAAAAGCTCCTTTGTCGATCGCATCGGAAACAATGGAGTCGACGCGGTAAAATTTATCAAAAGCATAATTCGGTGGCGAGTATGCTGAATAACCATATTGAAATTCTCCAATTGAAACAGGCAAACTTCCCTTTGCATTGATCAGGCCCGCATACTGATCGGCAGCTGTATACTGAGTGATATCATCCTCCTGGTAACAAGCTACCAGTTGAGAAGCCGACAAAAAATTATTTACAGCCAATACATTTCCAAAAACATAATTCTTAGTGTTGAACTTTTGCAGTTCATTAAAAAGATCGATCGCGGTTTTACTTATTCCGTAGTTATTCGCAGGCCTTAAACTGTAGCCGCTTACGCTAACGACTACTTCATCATAGTTGCCGGAGCGAATGAGCTGCAATATATTGTCCGATCTTTTTTTATCGTCTTTGTAAGAGAAATTAAAAACATCAGCATTTCTCCGTTGATGCAAAGTGTTTACAAAAAAACCCGGTGCCGAAGTTCCGATAGATACACAGGCAATTTTTGGAGAGGCAATATAGTTTGCTATCTTGTTTTTTATGATAGTGATCGTTTGCCTGGCTACTCTGTATCTTATCTCATCCGATCTGGCGTTGAGATCAGTAACCAGGTTTGTTGTATCGACAGGTCTCCATTTATACAATCCCAGGTGATATTTGGCATGTAACACCTTTTTAACTTTCTCATTGACATCATCCCAACTCAATTTTTTTTCGTTTATTGCTTTTTCAACGGCATCGATTGCACCGGGAACACTTTCGGGAAGACAAAGCATATCATTACCGGCGATGAGAGCCTGGGCGGCTGCTTCTCCACCCGGCCAGTACTTTGTCACACCTTTCATTTCAAGAGCATCAGTAAACGAAAGACCATTATATCCCATGTCATTTCTTAACAGGCCGGTAATATTATTTTTCGAAAGCGAAGTAGCCATGTTCGCTGTACTGTCAATAGCTGGTATATACAAATGTGCTATCATAACACTCCCTATTCCCGCATTAAACAGAGCTTCGAACGGTTTCAGTTCCAGTGAATCGAGTTGTTCAATTGATTTATTGATGACCGGAAGGTCGAGATGCGAGTCCACGTGCACATCACCATGGCCGGGAAAATGTTTGGCGCAAGCCATGATGCCGACATCCTGCATGCCTTTCATATAAGCTAGTCCAAACCTGGTGACTTTGTCCACGTCTTCACCAAATGAGCGAAAACCGATCACCGGATTGTCGGGATCATTGTTGATATCTACCACCGGGGCATAGTTCACCTGAACTCCAATTCGCTTGCATTGTTCCCCGACTGCTCTTCCCATTTCATAGATCAACGACGGATCATTCAATGCTCCGAGGGTTAGCTGGTAAGGGAATTTTGTAACACTATCTAAACGCATTCCCAGGCCATATTCAGCGTCAATAGTTATAAGCAGCGGAGTTTTTGAAATGCTTTGATAATAATTGGTAAGATTGGCCTGCCTTACGGCCCCACCCTGGAAAAAACAAAGTGCTCCTACATTATATTTTTTGATAAGATCCGTTACCTGCGTTATGTGATCAGGACCTAAATTAGAATGAGCCCTGATAACGATGAGCTGGGCAATTTTTTCTTCATTATTAAGTGACGTAAACACACTGTCAACCCAATTATCTTCATAGATATTGGTTTTAGATTGGGCCAGGGAAGTAATAAAAAAAATGAAGGATATAAAAGAGAACAAAAAATTTTTCATCAGGCGAACTTAAAAAAAGCCAAGTTACACAAATAGACAATTGTGGTGGCATCAAATCACTTATTTTTGGCGCAGGAGAAATGCATTGTGCCCGATAAAATCTTACTGCTCCCCGATAATATCGCTAACCAGATCGCAGCCGGGGAGGTTATACAAAGGCCTGCCAGCGCAGTAAAAGAGCTCCTGGAAAATGCTGTTGATGCCGGTGCCTCGGAAATAAAACTCATTTTACAAGATTCGGGCAAAGCCTTAGTACAGGTAATTGATAATGGAAGCGGCATGAGCGAAACTGATGCCCGGATGAGTTTTGAAAGACACGCTACTTCCAAGATCCAAACTATTGAAGATCTTTTTCACATTCGTACCATGGGTTTTCGCGGCGAGGCCTTGGCGTCTATTGCTGCCGTGGCGCAGGTAGAATTAAAAACAAAAAGAAACGAAGATGAAACGGGCACTTATATTGAAATTGAAAACAGCCTTGTTAAAATCCAGGAGCCGATCGCGATGGCAAACGGTACGAGCATTGCCATGAAGAACCTGTTCTTCAATGTTCCGGCGAGGCGAAATTTTTTGAAGAGTAATGCAGCAGAAATGCGGCATATAATCGATGAGTTTACACGGGTGGCTCTTTCCTTTCCACAAGTTTTCTTTTCCGTCACCGCGAATGGCCAGCAAATTTTTCATCTTGAAGCAGGAAGTCTGAAGCAACGGATCATTCAATTGTTGGGAAATACCTATAACGCAAAGCTGGTTTCAGTCAAAGAAGAAACTGACTACATGAACATTTATGGCTTTGTCGGCAAACCTGAAACAGCGAAGAAAACCAGGGGTGATCAGTATTTTTTTGTCAACAACAGGTTTATTAAAAGCGCTTACCTGAACCATGCTGTGATGAATGCTTACCAGGAAATGATCGCCGGCGATAGTTTCCCTATGTACGTTTTATTTATTGACCTTGAACCGACGCAGGTCGACGTAAATGTTCATCCCACCAAACAGGAAATAAAATTTGAAGATGAGAAAATCGTCTATGCCTTTGTCCAGGCAACTGTTAAACATGCATTGGCTCAATTTAGTGTAACCCCTGCCCTGGATTTCGATCTGGACTCTTCGATCCAGCAATTACCTTCGATACAACAACCATTTACAGAAGAAAGAAAATCGGCGGCTACTTCTACTTCAATTTTTAAGGGCTTCACAGAAAAACACCAGGCACATTTCATTGAGCCCGGAAGAAAAACAGAGCTCAGACACTGGAAAGATTTTTTTGAGAACAAGGCTCAAGGCACGAGCTACCAGGAACAAGACACAGGCGATACCAATGCGGAACAGGGCAGCTCACAAATTTCTCTCGCGTCTCGCCTCTCACGTCTCACGATTTCTGAAGATGCCAGGATCCTCCAATTACATAACCAGTACATTCTCAGCCAAACAGCAACCGGTTTTATCGTCATTAATCAACAAGCAGCACACGAGCGAGTGATCTACGAAAAACTGGGCGAAGCAATGAACGGCAATGCAAACGCAACCCAGCGCAGTATGTTTCCCGTTACACTTGAATTAGTGCACGCCGACTGTGTTTTGCTGGAAGAATTAATGACCGATCTTTATCAACTTGGTTACATGATAGAACCTTTTGGCAAAAACACATTTGTCATCCAGGGCACGCCCGCTGATGTCCAGCAAGGAAATGAAAAAATAGTTATAGAAAAATTGCTGGAGCAATACAAGCATTTTTCTCCCGATCTCAAATTCTCGAAGAGAGAAAAACTGATCCGTTCACTGGCAAAACAACAAGCTATTAAACCTGGCCAAACCCTGACCGAAAGAGAAATGCAGGCGCTGATCAATGATCTGTTCAATTGTCAACAAAGCAACTCTTCTCCCGATGGCAAACCGACCTTTTTGGAATTTCAAATGGAGCAATTAGAGAAAATGTTTGGAAGATAATTTTACTCTTTCTTTGATCGCCACAAATTCATACCGAAGAAAAATATCCAGGGAACCATTTTTTTCTTGTTGTGGTACTCCTGGCTGCAATTCGAATCTTATGTAGGGCTGCAATCCGATCGAATACCTCGCCCCCGGCCGACAACCTTTCCATTTGTATTCCACTTCAAAAAGAGCCCTGGAACCATGATCTTGCAAAGGCGTAACCGCTATCGGCTATTAAGGATCAACATGTTTATTCCTCTCTTAACAAAATTGATTGACCGATATTTCACATCTTTGCATTCCATAATTTAAAATATGAAGCAAGGAACAAAATTCATTCATGCGGGAGCAGAACCTGATCCATCAACGGGCGCCATCATGACGCCGATCTATCAAACTTCGACTTATGTGCAATCTGCACCTGGTGTCAATAAAGGATTTGAATATGCGCGTTCGCAAAACCCGACGCGAAAAGCGCTGGAAGAAGCACTGGCCATTATTGAAAATGGAAAATATGGTTTAGCCTTCAGCAGTGGAGTCGCCGCCACCGATGCTGTGATCAAACTATTACAACCCGGCGATGAAATAATAACCGGCAATGATCTCTATGGCGGTACGTATAGACTATTTACAAAAATCTTTGAAAAATTCGGCCTTACATTTCATTATGTGAACATGACAGATGCGGAGAATGTGCGTTCCTACATCAACAAGAATACAAAACTTATTTGGGTCGAAACACCAACCAATCCCCTCATCAATATTATTGACCTTCGAGCTATGTCGGCAATAGCCAGGCAACACAAGTTACTTTTGTGTGTGGACAATACGTTTGCTTCACCTTATTTGCAGCTGCCGCTTGAGCTGGGTGCCGACATCGTGATGCATTCTTCCACAAAATATTTAGGAGGGCATAGTGATGTGATCCAGGGAGCTCTTGTCATGAACGATGCAGAGCTTAGAGAGAAATTATATTTTATTCAAAAAAGTTGCGGGGCCGTACCCGGCCCAATGGATTGTTTTTTGGTACTGCGTGGTATTAAAACTCTACATATACGTATGCAGCGTCATTGTGAGAACGGGGAAAAGATTGCTCACTATTTAAGGGACCACGACAAGGTTGGAAAGGTCTACTGGTGCGGTTTTGAAGACCATCCAGGCTATTGCATCGCAAAGAAACAAATGAGTGGTTTTGGTGGGATGCTCAGTTTTACTTTAAAGAATGAAAGTATGGAGGCTGCAATAAAACTAATGTCTTCGACAAAAATATTCGCTTTGGCAGAAAGCCTGGGCGGCGTTGAATCACTGATCAATCATCCCGCTTCAATGACACACGCTTCAATACCCAGGGAAGAAAGAATAAAGAATGGTCTTTCTGATTCATTGATCAGGTTGAGCGTAGGCATTGAAGACGCTGAAGACCTGATTTCCGACCTGGAGCAGGCACTTTCGCTCATATAGGGAATCAAGTGCATGTAAGGCTACTCATGTTCGCAATTTCTGTGTGTGGAACTTCTTTTTTGGTATGCTGCTTGTTTTACATGTAGTAACTAAAAACAATTTTTTATGAGCAGTATATTATATATTATCGCTGTCATACTGATCATTGGATGGTTACTGGGATTCTTTGTTTTTTCAGCCGGCAGCATCATACACGTTTTATTAGTGTTAGCCGTCATTGCAATTTTAATAAGATTGATCGGCGGCAGCAGAAATCCTGTTTAACCCTATAGAAGTTCTAATTTTATCCCGTATGAATACGGGAAACTTAGAAGATTTTTTGAACAAGAAGGTTGATGAGTTTAATCAACCTTTTTTTATTGAGAATGATCCTATCTCTATTCCGCATTTATTTTCAAAAAAACCTGATATCGAGATCGCCGGGTTTTTTGCAGCGATCTTTTCATGGGGAAATCGCACCACGATCATTCAAAAAACCAGGGAACTGATGCAGCGCATGGATATGTCACCTTATGAATTTTGTGTGAACTGTGATTTGGGTGGATTGAAACGATTAAAAGGATTTAAACACAGAACTTTTAATGAGGGCGATCTTTTTTACTTTGTTGAATTTTTCCATCATCATTACCTAAATTCAGAAAGCCTTGAAACAGCATTTTTCAATAGTCCGAAAAAAGCTTCCGGCGAAGGTGCAGTGGAGGCTGCCCTCCTTCGATTTAAAGACTATTTCTTTTCATTGGAGCATTTGAAAAGAACGGAAAAACATATTTCTTCGCCGCTTCAAAAAAGTACCTGTAAGAGACTAAACATGTTTCTGCGCTGGATGGTGAGAAATGATAAGTCCGGGGTAGACATTGGCATCTGGAAAAAAATTTCACCTTCACAATTAATTTGCCCGATAGATGTGCACGTGGCAAGAGTAGCGAGAAGATTTGGTTTACTGGAAAGAAAACAAACCGATTGGCTGGCTGCCGTTGAACTAACCCGGAATTTAAAAAAACTGGATCCAAAAGATCCGGTCAAATACGATTTTGCTCTGTTTGGACTGGGAGCACTGGAAAAATTTTAGACCATGAATGAAAATGAAGTAACGCTGGTATCTGAGCTCTCCCATAATCTGGAAATTGATCTGCCGGAGAAAAGATCGATGGAAGAATTAAAACTTTTTTTGGCTGGCTATATAAGCCATCTCATCAGCAATAATCCTGACAAACTCGTAAGCATTCTTTCAAGAGTTGATGTGTCAGAGAAAATGCTAAAAGCAAACCTTCAAAACCAGGAAGAGAATGCCAGCAACATTATGGCTCAAATGATCATTGAAAGACAGCTGGAGAAAATAAAAACAAGAGAACGTTACAGATCGAGTGATGATGTATCTGAGGATGAAAAATGGTGACCTCAAACCCTTTTATACGCCGTCTTTAGGTGGTTTATAGCTGAACATCAGTTCCCTCACCTTTTCCTTATCTTCTTTTTCTCTTTTCAGATCGAACATTGTTCTAAATACATGATCCCAAAGAGTGGAGCTGACACCAAAACCCATGTGCTCATCTTTGTAATGATGAAGATGATGATTTCTCCATAAAGGTTTCATCCATTTGAAAGGAGGATTCCACGCATGAATAGCATAGTGCATGCTTCCGTACATGAGATAGCCGAGGATAAACCCGGGAAAAAACATGAATACGTTCCCGCGCATGAGTAAATACATGAGTAAGAAGACCACCGACGCGATGATGAGACTCGGAACAGGTGGCATGAACAACCTTTCCCGATCCCGCGGATAATGGTGGTGATTGCCATGAAGAATATAGACTATCTTTTTTGCTCCTTCGCTTTCCGCGACCCAATGGAAAATAAAGCGATGGGCCATGTATTCAAAAAGGGACCAGAAAAACATGCCTCCCAAAAATGTAAGCGCTATTCTCAAAACGGGGTACCCAAGATGATTGCCGCTATAGTACAACATAATAACAATGACAGGCAAATAGATTCCCCAGATCACAAGCGGGTGCGTTTTCGTCAACATCTCGAGATACTGACTTTTGAAAAGCCTCGCCTGTCCTTTATTATGAATTTTTTCGAAATACATACCTCACAATTTTCTACGGCAAAGATAAATTGAAAATGAGTTTTAACCTCGCCTGCCAATTATGTTTTTATTGCTGCAGCATTTTCTCTATCGATTGAAAATGATAGCCTTTTGCCTTTAAATAAGAAATGAGCGTGGGTAATTTATTATAGAACTTATCTGTCCTTCCCGAACCTGCTCCAATGTGCATTAGGAGAATATATCCATTCAAGCCCGAAGGGACATGGCTTTCATGGTCGACTATAGACCTGTAGATCACATCGCTGCTGCGATAGTTCTTATCTGCACGTGTGGTGTAGTCCGCATGGCTGAGCGTCCCCGGTGTGTAATTAACGAGCTGCAAGCCCACTTCTTTTGTCCAGGCAGCGATCGAATCATTATACCATTCATAAGGGGGAAGGAAAAACCTTGTTTTAGACATATCAATACCATTTGCACGCATCGCCTCAAGATTTGCCAGCAGGTCGTGTGTAAAGTCTTCTTTTGTTACCAGGAGACTGTCTCTCTTATTCCAGTCGCAATACAAAAGATGCTGATTCGAATGGGGTCCTAAATAATGACCATCTCTTTTTAATCGTAGGATTATTTTTTTAAAAGCAGGATTATTGTAAAACCTCCCGGTAAAAAAGAAGGACGCTTTTACTTTCTGTTGTTGTAGTGTGGAGGCAATAAAATTTCCTCCTTCAGCAAATTCATCACCGGTAAAAACCAGGGCAATGGCTCCCTTCTGTTTTTCCGCGGAGGAGAAAGGAAATGAAGAATCACCACGAATGATCGCACCATGATCATAACTAAAAACATTGCGTTCTGATCCCTTAGCGGCGAGTAAATAGATCAGGGTCGCCGTCCCGTCCATGGTTGGTTCATTCGTGCTGTAATCACCGTAGTCATCGTGATAGACGGCTAGATTACTTTGAAATTCTGAATACTCGTCAGGCTGATAGAGATTGATACCAATAAGGTTGTTATAGATGCTTCCATATACAGGACCATCTACAAGCCCGCCATCGATCGGGTAATTTTTTAAGTGCGTAAAAGCAGAATGGGGATCAGTAGGAGTATCGCCGTTTGCAGGTAACCCATAAACAAAACTCGTTCCCCACGGATTGCAACCAAAAAGCCAGTCAAAATTTGCCTGCTCCAATTCTGAAAAAGTTTTGTCAGCTGTCAATTGGCGGTACCAGTAACATTGAATGGCAAAGGCAGTAGTTAAATTATTACTACACCAGATAAATGGCACCCCACGATAGAATGCGTTTTGCTTTGCTTTGTTCCAGACTCTTTGGATGCCTTCTTTGTAATAACCTACAATAGTATCTCTTGGTGCTCCATGTAATTGCTTTGCCAGCTCATAGTGGCCAATATTTATGAAAGGGTACCACTGATAATGGTTTGCTGTGTCGGCACCGAGCCAGGGAGTGATTTTTTCCACCTTTGAATATTTATCGTAGGCATCACTGAAATAATTATTCAGATCGGTTACACCAGCCTTGTTCAAGTTAAAGATTGCCGCGCCTGCCAACTCCATATCGTCTCCCCAATTGTCTTCGGCATAGATGTAGGGTGACTTAACCGATGCGGTTTGTGTAACACCCTGCTTAATCCTACCAAATTTGTAACAGGAGAAAGCGCTTTTGAAAAGTGAATCTTTAAATTTCCTATCATCGCGTTTATTGGTCCATAATTGATAGCCTAGTGCAAATGCACTCGCAAACTTTCCTGCAATAGAAGAGGTGCCCGTTGTACTATTCATGAACTTACCTCTTTGCTGCGGTTCCCCACTCACAAAATAAACAGGTCGCTCATATCCTTTTCCATAAGCGCTGTCTTCTTTTGGTATTCGCATTCCAATATGGTCACGATCATCGCCCACCTGGTTGAACATCCAGTCTTCTTTTGGATGCATTTTTAATAGCCAGTCCAAACCCCATTTTGCTTCATCCAGCACATCCGCCATTCCATTTTTCCCATCGAGGCCATTGGCTAATTTTTCATCATCAAAAACCTTTGGAAAATCACGATATGCCATCAACAAATGATAAGTCGCATTGGCAGATGTTGAAGCATATTGTAAATAATCGCTTGCATCATGCCAGCCTCCTACAACATCTATATGGGTGCTGTCTTTTATTCCTGCTTTTTCTCCATACAAAATATAGCCATCATGCGTATGGCAGCTGTCTTTTAAGAATGGATTGAAACCACTTCGTTGTTGACGCATATAGCGCAAACAAAAATCAGCAGCACCTTTGTACACGTCATTTCCGATCTCAAATTCCGGAGATCGTGTATTGCCGGCTTGCAAATAGTACCGGCCAGGTTTATTGAACGAAGAAAAATCAAGACGATAGGTTTGACCAAATGGTCCATACGCACCAAAAGGATTTTCAAACCTGGCAGAGTAAACAATTTTGCCCGACCTTATTTCTACCAACTGCCAATCTTGCCTGCCAGCAGGTAGGTTGCTGACCGCTCCGAAGGAGTCCTTTCGGACCGATTGCTCCTTGCTGCACCACACAGCTACTTTAACTCCCCCGGGTTTATAGCCTAATTGATTAATTCGTATCCACGCTGTTTCTTGAGATCTTGATTGGAGTGACGTAAAAATTAAAATGACAATAAACGAAACAACAGAAAGTTTCATCGTTCAAGATAATGAATTAACATTATCCGGTGGTGCTTCAACCTTTGGGTTGTCACGCCGGCGAAGGGCGTCTATCCTCTTCGACAGGCGCAGGGTTATTTCAATTTCCTTAACGCTTCACCCAATTTAGAGATCATAGCGTTGATCTCTTCTTTCTTACAGGTACCTACGCTGAGCCTGTACCAGGCGGAATCACGGCTGGCGCCGAATGCGTAAAAAGGAACCACGGCAAGACTAGCCTCATTGAGAAGATAAGCGGTTACGTCACTTTGATCAGCCAGTAATTTTCCATCTTCTGTTGTTTTGCCTGCGAGATCGATCTTGATAGTAAGATAAATAGCAGCTTCCGGCGCAATGGCATCTACTGCAAATCCCTGTGATTTTAATTTCATGAAGCCATTGTAAATTTCACGAAGGCGTTGCTCTATCTCCGATTTGAAATGACTAAGAAACTTCTTTATGGCTTCGCGCTGGAAAAGGAACTTCGCCACCGCTTTTTGTTCAGCCATCGGCGCCCAGGCCCCCACATGTGTAAGAATAGCTTTCATCTTTGACATAACGGTGGATGGCCCCATGCTCCATCCCACGCGGACACCGGTGGAAGCAAATACCTTGCTGATGGCATCAATGTAAATTGTGTAACCACGCATGGCGGGACGCAGGTTCACCGGGTCATAATGTTTAATGTCGCCGTATGTCAAATGCCAGTACATCTGGTCATACATCAGGTATAGTTTTTTTTCATTTTCACCGCGGCGTTTATTTTCTTCCAGTACAAGGTCACAAATGGCTTCCAGCTCAGTTTTGCGGAAAGTTGTCCCGGTGGGATTTTGAGGCGAACAGAGTGCTATCAGCGTTGCATCTTTCACATAAGGCCGAATGTCATCTGCAGAAGGCATAAAATTATTTTCCAGCTTCGCCTCCACTTCGACATGTTCCCCTCCTACAAAATGTGTGTAGTGGTTATTATTCCACGAGGGCACAGCATAAATGACTTTGTCTCCCTTGTCGCATATCGCACGAAACACTGCATAGATCAATGGCCGGCCTCCTGCGGCAACAAGGATCTCATTGGGTCCATAATCCAACCCTTCCATTTCTTTTAAAAAAACAGTAATGGCTTCTCTCAGGTCAAGATTACCTTCCGCAGCAGGATAGTTAGTAAAGTGATCTCTGTATGCTTCAATAATCGCATCTTCCAGTTCTTTTGGAATTGGAAAAATAGAGGGATCAAAATCACCAACCGTGAAATTATAAATGCGCTGCCCCTGCCGCATCTTTTCACGAATTTCTCCGCCGAGTTTTACGATCTCGGAGCCAATAAGGGTTTCAGAAAGATCAGAAAGTTTCATGTTACAAAAATAAGCGTACGGGTATAAATAATTCTTTCGGAGCATGAAAAAAGGCCACGAACGTGGCCTTAAAAAGAATATTGCAGAAACCGAAATTTAATGCTTCCCATGTGCCTTTCCATTCCCGTTTCTTCCAACGTCTCCATTACTATTCCCCTTCCCATCTTTAAATGCTCCATTATGGTTTCCATTATCATGACCATATTTTGGATGGCCCTTCACTACATAATATTTGGGTTCATCAGAGTTTCGAATGATCACCTGGGAATTTTTTCGTCCCTTGTAACGGGCATATCTTTCACGGAATACATTTGCATGAAGGTATGGCCTTGGCTCATTGATCACTACCTTGTACCCGCTGTATACATCATAATAACGATAACGAACGGGCAATGACATGGAAAAAACCCAGTTGCTGCCTGATAAATAAACATATTGATGACGCGGAACAAAATAATATACGTCAATGTCAGGCATATAATAATATTCCACATAGTCATAGCCTACGGGGCCCCACGCTGGCTGTGATCCTATATTGACGTTAACGCCAACGTGTACCTGAGCATTTGAATTTTTCGTAAGAGCAATAAGTCCTAAAAAGAGAGCAATGGTTGAAATCATTTTTTTCATAGTGTAGTTTTGATAGTAATGCGTCCAAGACAGTGCCAAAAGGAGATAATGAATTGCGAAAACGAAATCCACTAATTGAGTATCACGGAAGAAGATATTAACCAAGATCTTATTTAGTATTTCCCAGTACGTAGAATCATGCACTGGTCTGGTGATTCTACGATGAAGTACTGAGCCACCCAAGAGATTCGAACTCTCGACCTGCTATTTACGAAACAGCTGCTCTAACCAACTGAGCTAGGGTGGCAGAAATAACTGATGACCTGCGGCACTCTAACCATCGCGATAACTATCGGAGAGCCAGGGTTGCAGATACCAACAAATATAAAGTAACGATGTGGAAACAGGAAGTATCTTGAATTCAACGGCTCGTAAAAAGACGTTAAACAAGATCCTTCCTCTAAGCGAGGCATGAAATATGCTTTACATTGTGACATTTTTTATCATGTACGCAAAGAAAGTTCTAATTCTCATCTTCATATCGGCAATTATTGTCAGCTGTAAAAAAAATGGCAATGAAGGTTCAACCAAGATAACTCCAAATCAGCCGGCCTGTGAAGATCAACATGGATTTAGAAATGGAAATATCATTGACGAGCAATACATCGTTGTTTATAAATCT
>Ga0163162_10000810_pt1 | contig 29022 bp, 20 predicted proteins | sample S55metaG_FD_115310 | JGI IMG/M metagenome (GOLD analysis project Ga0163162, IMG submission 115310) | Switchgrass rhizosphere microbial communities from Kellogg Biological Station, Michigan, USA - S5-5 metaG | ecosystem: Host-associated > Plants > Roots > Rhizosphere > Soil | place: USA... | reverse complement strand
GGTAACTGATTCAAACTTACTTTCGACGTCATCCAGGCTGCGTGGAATTTCAAGAATCGCTGACATTGGATTTCGCATATCGGCCAGTGACTTATCTACCAGTGGGGCGGCTTCGGCGGCGAGCTTCTGGACACAGGCAACGACAGTGCTCCGTATATATTCCGGGGCCTCTTCGCCTGAGCTCGGCGCAATGCCATCAAGGACGATTTCAGCGGGCGTTTCACCTGACTCGGCCCGCCTCATCCAGTCGACACGCATATCGTCCAGCAGCAGGCCGGCGATGCCGCCAAGATCGTAATGCTCATGGCCTGTATCGCGGCATCCCTCAAGGGGCCTCAGCGAACTTGCAAAATATGCGTGCCTTTCCTGGAGGCTGTCGGGATCGCCCAAGTCCCGCATGGCGGCGCCGAGGACGCCTACATACTGGGCGGTGCCTTCGATGACGTCCCGTTGGTTGGCTTGGGCGAGCTCACCTGGAAAATTCGCGGCCCAGGCTTGTTGCCACCAGGCAGCCGCTGCCAGATGCCTCGACCGGTTCTTGACGTCGACATAGGCCTTGAGCAAGGAATGTTGAAGCATCCTGCGAAAAAGTCGAGGTTCGATCTGCATCGGGTACTTGAAGGTTATTTCCAGCGGGGGTTCCAGAAGCACTGGCCAGCGAGTGTCCGGGTTGAATTGCACATGGAAGTGAAATGCTTCGTGCAAGACGAGTTCGAAGATCAAGCGGACATCAAAGAGGGTGGGATCGACGGCGAGGGCCGGCTTGTCGTCCCAATGGCCATAGGAGAGTCCCTCTCCCGGGAGTGGAAGCTGGTGTCTGATCAGGTCTTCCACCGAGATGGCGCGGCTTTCCTCCCTGGTGATCAGGCGGGCGTTGTTCAACTGATCGGTAAGGACGACTGCCAGCGACGACAGGGCGCCACCCCATAGAAGGGGCCAGGTCTTCGTGGCGTCTCCTTGCCACTGGGCAGCAAGTGCGTCCCAGTCGATATCGGATGAGCGGGTTTCCCCGGCTTTGTCGTTGTCGGAATGAGGAGCGGTGAGAGGCGTGGCCGGCGCAGTACTTGCTGTCGATAGGGCCATAGCCATGAGCAAGCCAAATGCAGGTTTCATCCGACGATTCTCGTTTGACGTGAGAAAGCAGATTGGCCATTGACAGGTGGTCTGTATGTCAGAGACCGAGGACTTGTCGTGTGCGCGCATAGCGGCGACGTCTGGATCGCGCATCTGAGCCCCATGGAGCACGCACGCCCTCATGGACTTCTTGCTCCATGCCTGGGACGGGTTAAGGCGGATGAACGAGGCGGTCTTTCTACTTCCGCGCGACCGGCCGTGGGGCGTCACGTGGTAGATGGTCGGGATGTTTCGATGCATCCACTGCGTTCATCCGCCCAGCCGTGGCTCACTAGGAGGGGATGCCACCCGGACATCATGGGGAAGGTGGCGGGCGAGCCAGGGTGAGATCCGTCAACTGAAAAACGGTCGAACTTGCGTCCGCCTGGCCGCCCACCAGAATGGCGCGGCGAACCTCGAGTACCACAGGCGAACCTGCGGTCTTATATTCCAAAACCGACAAACAAGCATGGTTCTCGCATATGTGTGGGGTCGCGAGAGGAGTAATTGCTCTGACCCCTACACATTCAAGATCGTCAGATTAGCGCAGTGATTGTAGGAAGGGGCGCACGGTACTTTCCGTCAATTCGCCGAGTGCCATCAGCTAGACTCGCCGCCTCTTTCGACCAAGGATGGATGGGACATGCAGCAGGCCTTGCCCGGCCGGCGAGCGATCGCGCTCGGCGTGCTATTGATATCGCCCGCACTCCACGCGCAGCTGTCACTCGATCAGCAAGAGCAGCGCGACCGCGCACAGCGCGAGGCACGGGCACGTCAGGCCCAGCAGGATGCGCCGGACGTGCGGCTGGACACGCCAACATCGCCCTACCGCTGGCGGCAGACGGCCTTGCCCGTCGAGGCCGCCTGTCATCGCCTGGACGCGATCATCCTCGAAGGCGACCACGCCGAAGCATTTGCCTTTGCCCAGCGCTACCTTGACCGGTACCGCGGGCGTTGCGTGGGAAGCGAGGGGCTGAACCTGATCGTCCGGCGCGCATCGGATCTTGTCGTCGAGCGCGGCTACGTGACCACGCGCATAGGCGTGCTGCCGCAGGCATCCAGCGGTGGCACGTTGAAACTTGCTCTCGCTGCCGGAACAATCCACGCGGTGCGCATGGCTGCGCCGGAGAGTGTTCGGGGTCGGAGTGATAACTCTGACCCCCACATCGCGGTGGTGGGTGACTGGCGTTTTGCGTTGCCCGCGCGGCCGGGCGACCTGCTGAACCTGCGCGACATCGAGCAGGCCGTTGAGCAGTTCAAGCGGCTTTCCTCGCAAGACGTGAGCATCGACATCGCACCCACGGACGAACCCGGCGCCTCGGATCTGGTGATCTCCGCAGCAAGGACGCGGCCATGGATCGCGGTGGTGTCGCTCGACGACAGCGGCACGCCAGCCACCGGACGACGGCAGGGTGGACTGAACGGTACCTTCGACAACGTGCTAGGCGTCAACGATGTGCTCAATCTAGGCGCGAGTCGCAGCGTGCCGCGGCTGGCCGCGGGCGGGACGCGCGGCTGGAGCAGTTATTACTCCGTTCCCTGGGGTAAGTGGACCGCTAGCGCGTCGCTATCGGACTACCGCTACCAGCAAAGGGTAGACGGTTTCCAGCAGTCTTTCTTGAGCAGCGGTCAATCGCGCACCGCCGATCTGACGCTGCAAAGGATGGTTCACCGCGACTCGCGTGGCAAGACGGCCATCGAGTTTCGCCTGGGCAAGCGTTGGGCTCACAGTTTCATCGAGGATGTGGAAATCAACTCGCAGCGGCGCAACGTGACGCACGGCGAAGTGGCCCTCGTGCAGCGCCAGTACCTTGGCAACGCGCAGGTCGACCTTCGACTTGCGCATCGCCGCGGCCTCACCTGGCTTGGCGGCCAGGGTGATGCAAAAGGGCACCTCCGCGACGATCCCAGTTTCACCTATGCCGTCAATACGTTCGATGCCAGCCTGGCGGTACCGTTCCGCATCGGCATACTGCCCCTGCAATGGAGCAGCGAGTACCGCCTGCAACGCAGCAGCCGGCCGCTGTACGGTTCGGAATTCATTACGTTGGGCGGCCGCTACACCGTCCGCGGTTTCAATGGCGAGCAGACACTGGGCGGCGACCGCGGCTGGTATTGGCGCAATACGCTGTCGTTGCCGTGGGGTTCGCTACCCATGGCCACCTACATCGGGCTGGACACCGGACACATAGGTGGACCGGGCGCGCACGGTCTAGCGCGGAAGTCGCTGCGCGGCACGGTGGTGGGCGTGCGCGGCAGTGTGCGACGGCTCAACCTCGATACCTTTCTTGGGCGGCCGATAGCCGGCGCCGGAGTCGTGCAGGCGCGTGCGGTGACCTCGGGATTCCAGGTCTCCTATGCGTTGTAGGGCGGTTTATATCGCCCGTTCTCCAAACCATCGTCTTCATTGCATCGGTATGTCATCTTACGGTCGTTTTATGAAAGCGTCAGGACGGCGCATGACCTAGCTTGGGCAACTTTCTCTCGCCGGCATGTTTCGCCGGCACCGGAAGGATCGCCATGAACAAGGAAGTTAGCCGTCTTCGTCCCGCCCTCGCCGTGCTCGCCCTTGCCATCGCGCAGGCACTGGCACCGGCTACGGCGCAGGTGACCCCGCACGGCTCGCCACTCGACCACGCGCAGAACGGCGTGCCGGTGGTGAACATCCACGCACCGTCTGCCGCGGGCGTATCGCACAACACCTACCAGCACTTCAATGTCGATCGACAAGGTCTGGTGCTGAACAACTCCGGGCAGGTGGTGGCGACCCAGCAGGGCGGTTACATCGCCGGCAACCCCAACATCACCGGCAACGGCGCGCGGATCATCCTCAACGAGGTGACCTCGACGTCGCGCAGTCAGCTCAACGGTTTCACGGAGGTCGCTGGCCGCCGGGCCGAGGTGATCATCGCCAATCCCAATGGCATCACCTGTAACGGCTGCGGCTTCATCAACACCAGCCGTGGCACGCTCACCACCGGCACGCCGGTGTTTGGCGCTTCGGGCAACCTCGATGCCTTCCGCGTCACCCGCGGCGACATCCGTATTGAAGGCGAGGGACTCAATGCCAGCTATAGCGAACGACTGGACCTCATCGCCCGCCAGGTGTCTGCCAATGCAAAGTTGTGGGCCAATGAGTTGAACGTGGTGGCGGGTGCCAACCACGTTAGCCGCGATTCGCTTACCACCACCAGGATTGCCGGCGAAGGCACTGCACCGGGCGTGGCCGTGGACAGCTCCGCGCTGGGCGGCATGTATGCCAACACCATCCGCCTGATCGCCACCGAAGCGGGCGTGGGCGTACGCAACGATGGCGAGATCGCCAGCGCCGGTTCGTTCGAGTTCAACGCTGCGGGCGATGTGGTGTTGACTGGCCGCACGACGGCCGGCGGCTCTCTTACCTTGCAGGCGCGCAGTGTGAACAACAGCGGTACGTTGGCGGCCCAGAACCACCTGGGCATCCGGGCTGCGAACGTCCTCACCCACACCGGCACGTTGGTAGGTGGCCGCTTCGATATCATCGCCGACCGCGCCACCCTACGCGGCCATGCCTACGCGACCGAGAGCGCACGCTGGGCGGTTGCAGGTCTGTTTGACCAGGAAGGGACGCTTGCCAGCGCGGGCGACCTGTCCATCGAGGCGGGCAGCATCGCTGCACGGGGCGTGCTGACCGCGGGGCTGGGCTCCGACGGCAACCTTGGCAGTCGCGGGCGCCTGCAACTGGCCAGTGGCGGCACGCTCGCCGCGCAGAACCGCCTGCTGGCCGCGCAGGACGTGACACTCGACGGCGCTGAAATAAACCTTCGTGGCGCTCAGTTGCGCGGCACTGACATTTCCGTCCGCGCGCGGCAGGGGCTGACCACGGCCGGTGCCGACCTTGCCACCAGCGGTTCACTGTTGCTCCAGGCGGCCGGCCGGCTGGACAACCAGGGTGGCCAGCTCCAGGGTGGAACGGTGGCGGTTGAGGCCGCATCCCTGGACAACCGTCGTGGGTCGCTGGTGCAGACGGGCTCTGGCGCGCAACGATGGGTGTTCACCGGCGAACTGCTCAACGACGACGGCCGCATCGCCAGCAATGCGGTCACGCTGTACCTGCAGGCTGTCTCGTTCGGCAACCGGCGCGGTGCCATCGAGCATGCAGGCGCGCAATCCGTGCTCGTTCGCGGCGGGTCGTTCGACAACATCGGTGGCCGAGTGGCCACCAACGGGCAGGCGTCATTCGATGTCGGCAACCTGGTCAACACCGGGGGCACGATCGTCGCCGGCTCGCTCAGCTTGGTCGCGTCGCAATCGCTCACCAATGGCGGCACCCTGCAGGCCAGCGACGCCTTGGCGCTTCGCGCCGCGACGCTGGACAACGGTGATGGCTCCATCAAGCTCACAGGGTCCGGCCTGCTGGATATCTCAGGCGGCAGCCTGCGCAACCGCGGCTTCATCGGTGGCAATGGCGCTTTGCGGCTGCGGCTCGACACCCTGTTCAACCAGGGGCAGCTGTATGCCGGTACCTGGCTCGACACCGTGGTCGCCGGCGACAGCATCAATCGTGGGACGTGGCAAACCTTGCATGGGTTCTCGCTGGTCACCGGATCGCTGGACAACGACGCCGGCGTGATCGAAGGCGGCAGCGGCCTGGAGTCCGCGGTGCTTTCCATCACGGCTGGCAATGTAAGCAACCAGCGCGGCCGCATCGCCAACGCCGGTACCGGCCAAACGACCGTCGCCGTGGCAGGCAGTCTCACCAACGCCGGCGGTACGCTGGGCGGGCAGGGCGATCTGACCTTGCGGGCCACGCGCATCGACAACATGGGTGGCACGCTCGTGGGTAATGGCGATGTCACTCTCAGCACCGGCCAGCTGAATAACACCGACGGCACCGTCTACGCCGCCCGCACGCTGCGCTGGGAAGATACCTGGGCCACCTTCACCAACGCACGCGGGCAATTGGGTGCCGGACAGGACCTCGCGCTTGCGCTGGCGTGGCTCGACAACGCCAGTGGCGTGGTCACTGCGCAGAATGATGCGTCGCTCAATCTTGGCAACCTGCTTGGCGTAGGCCGCGTCATCGGCGGCCGCGATCTCAACCTGCGCCTTGCGGGCGACTACCTGCACCTGGTCGGCCAGGAACTGAAAGCCAACCGGAATTTCACCTTCGACCTTGGCGGTACCTTCCGCTCACAGGCGGGATCGGTGCTGGAAAGTGTCGATGGCCTCACGCTTCGTGCCCGGGCCATCGACAACGCCGGCCGCTTGCTGGCCTCACGCACCACGCTGGTGACTGACTCGCTACAGAACCGCGGGCGCATCGAGGGCGATGTGGTAGCCATCGATGCCGCCACGATCGAAAATGCCGGCGGCGTCCTGGGCAGCGATGTCACCCTGCGCGCCGTGAACCTGACCAACGGCGCGGACCTGGGCACCACGATTCCCGCCGGCCGCTACGACACGGGTCTCTTGGCCGCCACCCAGCGCCTTGCGCTGTACGTCTCCGGGACACTGCTCAACCGTGACGCCCAGATCTTCACCACCGGCGACCTGATCATCGCCGCCAACGAAAACGGCGAGAGGGCCGGGGCGATCATCAACCGGTCCGGCAGCATCGAAGCCGATGGCAACTTGGTGCTGGCCGCGCAACAGATCACCAACGAGCGCCGGGTGTTCGAAACCAGCACCGTGCAGCTGACGGACGAGGAACGCGCCGCCAACCAGCTGGTGCATGCTTCGGAAGTGCGGTTCCGCTATGACGATCCGGATCCGCTGCACCATCCGCCGTATGTCGATCCCTCCCAGGTGATCAGCCGTGAGGAAATCGCCGCGGTCGAAGCGTTCTGCGCGGCCATGGCCAGTGACGACCGTCTGCGGTGCATGGGTTACCGGAACGGCAGCGGCACACCCTCCAACTTCGAGCGGATCATCACCGACACACTCGTCTCGCGCACGCAGATCGACCGCACCAGCGCCGAGTCGCGAATCCTGGCCGGTGGCGACATCGTCCTGTCCGGCTCCGTGCGCAACGACAAATCCACGCTCGCCGCCGGCCGGAATCTGGTGATCAATGGCGCGGCATCGGGCGGCATCGCTGACGGCAGCCAGGTGATTGGCGGCGAACGCGTCGAGAACATCGGCTGGGTGCCCACGGCCGTGGTGGAGCGTTCGACCGCGCTGCGCGTTCTGTTCCAGCGCAGCAACGGCGGCGATGCGCCGTGGTTCACCGACGTATTTCGTACCTACAACACCGACCGCGAGGAAAGCAGCATTGGCCTCGGCAACGGCCAGCCATCGTGGATCACTCTCATTCCCGGGCCAGTGGCACAGGCACGGATGACGGCCGGCGATGCGGTGGACATCAACGGCGCCGACATCACGCTGGGCAGCGTGGATGCCGACGGCAACCTCATCAATCCCATCAACCTGGGGGCGAACACGGGCTCGCGTCCCGTCACCGGTCCCGGGTCAGGTGTGCAGGTGGTGGGTGGCGGTGAATTCCCCGCTGGCCAGATCACGCTCCCCAAAGGAGGCCTGTACACCGTCCGCACCGACGGCGGCAGCCCGTATCTGATCGAAACCGATCCGCGCTTCGCCAGTTACGGCCACTTCATCGGCAGCGACTACCTCACCGGCCGCCTGGGCTGGAACGGCGAAGGCACGCTGAAGCGTCTGGGCGACGCCTTCTACGAGCAGCGCCTGGTACTGGACCAGATCGCCTCGCTCACCGGCCGCCGTTTCCTGACCGACAGCGGCGATGCCATGGCCGAATATCGGGCCCTGATGGACTCGGGCGTTGCCGCCGCCGAGCGCTTCGAACTGAGCGTCGGCGTGGCGCTCACCCCCGAACAGATGGGCCAGCTCACCGACGATCTGGTGTGGCTGGTGAAGCAGAATGTCGACGGTCACGAGGTGCTGGTCCCCGTGGTGTATCTGTCGGCTGCGCGGGCGGCGAGCGTGGCCAGTGATGGCTCGGTGGTCGCCGGCAGCACGGTGAACATCAACGCCAGCGGCACGCTGGACCAGGGTGGTCGTGTGCAGGCCAGCAAGGATGCCAGCCTGAAAGCCGGCAACCTGTTGAACAAGGGCGTCGTCTCGGCGGGCGGCACGCTGAGCCTCAATGCGGCGCAGGACATCCTCAACACCGGCAGCGTGTCCGGCGGCAACGTCAGCCTGGTCGCCGGCCGCGACCTCACCAGTCGCAACGATGCGAAAGTCGATATGGGGTTGGCGGCCGGCGGCGGCATCACGGCGACCGGCGACCTCACGGCGCAGGCCGGGCGCGACCTGGCTCTCACCGCCGTCGCCGTCACGGCGGGTCGCGACCTGGGATTGGCCGCCGGTCGTGACATCCACCTGACCGCCACGCCGATCAAGGCCGGGGGCGATGCGCAGGTGGTGGCCGGCCGCGATCTCAACCTGCTCGCCACCGGCACCACCGAAGCCCACCTGCTGCCCAACGGCATCGCCGAGAGCACCACGCACACGGTGACGACGATCAGCGCGGGCGGCAACGCGCTGCTGGCAGCCGGACGTGATTTAACTTCTCAGGGCGCGGAAGTGTCCGGGCAAACGCTCACCGCCACGGCGGGCCGCGACCTTACCCTCAACGCCGTGACCGACCGCGCTATCAGCCACACCGGCGGCAAGGAAGGCCGCAAGGTCACCAGCACGCATGCGCTGGATGAAACGCTGCGCGGCACCTCGCTCGCCGGCACCGATGGCGTGCTGCTGGCCGCCGGGCGCGATCTATCGGCCACGGCCGCCTCGGTCACCAGCGACACCGGCGACGTCATCCTCTCCGCCGGCCGCGACCTCACCCTCGATGCCGGCCACGAGCGCCACACCACGGAAGTCCTCACCAAGTCGAAGAAATCCGGCCTCCTCGGCAGCAAGACCACCACCACCCGCGACACCGTGGACCAGAACTTCGCCATCGGCAGCCTCGTCAGCGGCGATAGCGTGACCTTGGCGGCGGGGCGCGACCTCACGACCCGCGCCGCGCAGGTCGGTGCCACCGGTGATGTGCTGATCGCCGCCGGCAACAACCTGAATATCGGCACGGCGGAGAGCACTTATGAGGTGAGCTCATCGAAGAAAGTGGTCCGCAATGGCCTGATGGGACAGGGTGGTAGCCTGCTGATCGGCCAAGCCAGTCAGGAGCAGGGGTATCGCGAGAAGGTGACCACGCCCGAAGGCAGCCTGATCGGATCGACCGGCGGCAACGTGACGCTGACGGCCGGCAACCTGGCCCGGATCACCGGCTCGGACATCCTGAGCGCCACCGGCACCACCATCGTGGGCAAGGATGTGACGGTGGAGGCGGCACTGGAGACGCGCGAGACCACGCAGACGCAAAAGCAGAAGAGCGCGGGCATTACGGTGGGCATCAGTGGCGCCGTGGCCAACGCGGCCCAGAACGCCATCGGTACCGGCGTGCGCGCGTCCGAGGTGAGCGATCCCCGCCTGAAGGCGCTATATGCGGCCAAGACGGCGTACGCCATCCAGGACACGATGGGCGCCTTGGCCGGTCCGGCCGGTTCCATCGCCAAGAACGCCGATGACATCCAGCACAATGCTGCCGCCCTGCAGATCGGCATCGGTGCCAGCAGCGCCAGTAGCAAGGTCACCACCTACGACGAAACCGCGCGAGGAAGCTCCATCCGAAGTGCCGGCGACATCACCATCGCCGCCGCCGGCGGCGACCTCAGCATCATCGGCAGCGAAGTGGCCGGCAAGAATGTCGCCCTGGCCGCCGCAAACAACCTCAACGTCCTGAGTCAGGTCGAAAAGCACACGCTCAAATCCGAAAGCAAGAACGCCGGTGGTGGCGTGGGAATTCAGTTGGGCACGGACGGCTTCGGCATCTACGCCGAGGCCTCGGGCGGCAAAAGCAAAGGCAGTGGTAATGGGCTGACCCACGCCGAGAGCATGATCAAGGCCGACAACGCGCTCACCTTGCTGGCCGGCAACGACGCTACTATCAAAGGCGCCCAGTTGTCCGGCAACAGTGTGCTAGCCGCGATCGGTGGCAACCTCCGCATCGAAAGCGAGCAGGACACCGACGACTACGCCAGCAAGAACATGCAGGCCAGCGGCAAGGTGGTGTTTGGCGCGGGTGTCAGCGGCAGCGCCAGCTATAGCCAGGGCAAGGTTGATAGCCACTACACCAGCGTCAACGAGATCAGTGGCATTAGCGCTGGCAGTGGCGGCTTCGATATCACCGTGGGTGGGAATACGCACCTGAAGGGTGGTGTGATCGCCAGTACCGCGGAGGCGTCAAAGAACATCCTCGATACCGGCACCTTGACCTTCGAGCATCTGGAGAACGAGGCCAAGTACAAGGCAAGTCAGTTTGGGATCAGTGGCGGGACCAGCTTCGACCAGAACATGGTCGGCGCCGCTGGCGCCGGGTTGTCCGCCGCGATTCCCGTGGGCGACAAGTCCACCAGTCAGACCCAGGCGGGCATCGCCCAGGGTCAGATCATCGTGCGCGACGGATCGGCCGATCTTGCAGGCCTGGATCGGGCGCCGACCATGGAGAGCCAGTCGCTCAGGCCGATCTTCGATGAGAAGAAAGTGGCCGAGCAAATGGAGCTCGGGAAAGTCGCGGGTGAGGTTTTTATGACTGCGGTCGGTGACTTCGCATACGCCGCGCAAGCAAAGGCATCGCGGGAAATGGGGGAGGCACAAGAGGCGTTTCAACGTGCCCAAGACTCCGGGGACGTCGCCGCCATGGAAGCGGCGCTTGCACAAGGTGAAAAGGCTTATTTGGAGTTTTCAAAATGGGCGCCGGGTGGCGGCCGATTGGTAGCCCTTCATGGATTGGCAGGCGCGGCGGCAACTGCTATGGGCGGCGGGAACGCAACCAACGGCGCATTCGGTGCAGCTTCTGGTGAGGTCATAACCAAATGGGGACCGTTGCTTGGTGAAACGGGAACGAGTTTTGCGACGACCGCGCTTGGTGCAATCGTTGGAGGCGGTGCAGGCGCGGCCTCAGCCGCTGCAGGTACGCAGTTCAACTATCTGAGTCATACGCAGAGCCGCCTTCAGTCCGAAGAACTTAGTTCGTGCGATAACAACCCAGCTTGCATTGCAAGAATTAATGCAAAGTGGGAAGCGATCAGCGTTAAGCAAGACTTCGGGTACGCAGTTGGTGTTGGTGGAGGTTTAGGGCTGGGAGCTTACGACGCAGCCAAGGGGCTTGCGGAAGCAGTGGCAAACCCACGCCAAACGATCGACGGAATCAAAGGACTGATAAGCGACCCAAGCTTCCGCGCCGCCATGGGCGACGTCCTTATGGCAGAGTACTCTGAGCGCCTAGATAGGATGGCAAATGCCTATGACACAGCCGGCTGGGACGGGTCTGTGGCAGCCGGCGTCGAAGTCGGACGCCTCATTATGGAACTTGGAGGAGCCGTCCAAGCAATAGGAGGCGTGAGCAAGATCGGAGTATCTGCGGCTACCAAGGCCGGACAGCTCGTAACTTCAGTAGGCTCCAACTCTGGAAAGACCGTATGGTCATTGATCAAAGCCACACAGCCAAATCATCCTGGAACGGTCATTCCGCGCTCGTTCGAATTAACAACCACTACTGGTGACAAGGTCTGGATTCATGGAAACGCGACCAAACACCTTGCCGAATACGCTGGAATGACAGCAAATCACTATCCTCCGGAAGTCGTTCGCTTGGTGAGTCAGCAGCAGCTTGCTAGTCTTCACGGCGCCATAAGTTCCGCGAGTAGTAGTGGCATCCGATATGGTGAAATCATGATTATAGATGGGTGGGAGCTAAAGTTCGCGCCTCCTCGGTCACCTGGCAAGTTGCCGGTAGTAACTCATGCCTTGAATACGAAATGAGCAAAGAGATGATCGAAATATACCAGCCAATATTCTTTTCGATGGACCTTATAGAGACCGAAGACAATCTTCCGTCTATGCTCTTCCAGGTTAAGGCATCCGCCGAGACGCTCACGCGACGTATTTCCTTCGAGGATCGTGTGTGGTTCACGTGTGAATCCTTTGATCAATTCATTTCTTCCATAAATGGAAGTTCGGAGGCAGAACTTGTCTCTATGGATGAATGTGTAAAGTTACAGATTCTTCGCGGAGACAGGCCAAGGTTTAAAGTGTCCTGTGAATCCAAACAGATTCCTGGGTCCATTGACCTCGTGACCCTGTGTCGGGAGAACGACGAGGACGAATTCGCGAAGCTATCCGAAAGCTTCAAGAATTTCCCGCGATGGTGGTGACTATGGTCATGGGAATGGACTAGTTGGTGCAGCCGTAGCCGCGTACATCGTCGGGAACGTGTCGGCGTGGCTAGCTCCGAGGCTATGGGCGGTTTCATGGCCGACTATCGCATTTTGGGTCGATTGAGTCGCGCGACCGGGCGGGCCTCGCCAACTAGCGACGAAGTACAGGGACGTACAGATGTGGATGAAGCAACTCAAAATCTTTACGGTCTCGGGTGTCACGGCACTTTTGACGGCAACTGTGCTTATAGTTACCTGGAAATACGCGCCAGGCTCAGACGCCAAGGTCCGGGATCTGGCCCTTAGCGATTGGTTGCCCAGCATCACGCCTTGGCTATTCATGGCGTTCTGCCTTGGCGCGAATCTCGGCGGATTCGCTACCTTTGTCGCCGAAACCAGGAGATCCAGCGCGCGCCGCAAAATTGTGGATCCTCAGGAATGGGCGAAGCAGAACGCGGACGTCCGGGGATTGTCAGGCGCGCGGCTTTATCTTCCAAAGCCCAGCCGCATCGAGACCTGGCTAGGCCTTGCGGCGCTCTTTTGGATGGTGTCGCTCGCGTTGGCGACCACGGACAGCGGGTTTAGTGGTTCGCACACGCCGTCGTTCCAATTACTTTTTGCGAGCCTCGTGTGTGGTTACGCTGCGTTGCTTGAGAATAGGCAAGAAGTTGTGTTGTCGGCCCATTCGGTCCTTGTTCGAGGCTTGATCAGCACGAAAGCGGTGGCCCTCGGTGACATACGCGCGGTTCGTTTGATTCGGATGAACGCCGAAGGGTGGCGAATTGCTCTTGTCACCAGCAATGGCAGCGTGGTTTCGCTTCCCGCGGATATCCTTTTCGACCATGCTTTCATCGTGTCGATTGCCCCTAATCCTGAAAGATGCGTCAGCGATGTTGGCTTGAGGCTGGGGTGGGTGATCCGTCAAGCGCTTTTGCCTCGGGTTCGGACCATCGAGCAGTCCATGCATGCCGTCGCCAAAGCCGCAGTCCCCGCGCAATGGTTGGCCTTCGCCGTCATTGTCTGGGCATCGTTGGCCACAATGGACACTGGGCCCTGGTTCGCGTTGGCCGCTTATCTGTGTGGACTTGGCCTGGTCGCTGGCGCATGCGGACTACGAGCGGGCGTGGCAGTGGGCGCAATAACATGCCTGGCTCTGGCAACGGCTCTCTGGAGCACACTGCTTATCCTGGACCAGGCGCCTTGGCGGGTACTAATGGCCGCCTTGCTCCTATTCGGCCCGAGCCTTGTCGGCGGCCTGAGAGGCGCACTTTCATTGGAGCGCGGCTTCGTCGATGCCGATATGCCCGTGGTCCCCGTGAGCGCACCAGATGAAGATTTCTATGACGAACTCGATCATCGTGACCCCGGGGCAAGATCCCACGGTGTGTGGGCCGGCATAAGGAAGCTTGCCAGGAACATGGCGTCGCTGATGTGCGTATTCATAGTCATCTGGGCGTCCTTCGTCTCATTGCCTTTTCTCTTGTCACTTGCGGCAATGACGGTCGCGTTCCTGCGGGAACTAGATGCGCCGCCGCCGATAATGTTCGACATGCCGACCATCCTGGCAAAAGCAGTACAAACTTTTCCGATGGCGATCATCCTGAGCAGCGTCGTCTCCTTACTGCTCTGGGCCGAGTATGGGGAAGCCAAGGCGATAGACAAGAAGAAGGTTCGGCGCGAGCGGTAAATATTTCCCAGACACATTCAAGGAGAAGAAGATGAATCTAACAAGGATGCTTTCAACCACCCTCGCAGGCTGCCTCATTGCCGCCTGTGCAAGCTCTCCCAAAGGCTTCACCGATTCGCAGATCAACGACTTCCGCACTCGCGGACTTCGCGTCGAATCTGTCTCCGGGGCGCAGTCTGTGCGCGTATCGACCAAGGGCGGTGCGCTTGCCTCGGGGGTCATCGGTGCGGTGGCGGGCGCCGCAGTGGGAAGCAACCCCGGTGAGGTCTCCGCCCAGGGTTTGCAGGAGGCGCGGGAGCTAGGATCTGCCACGGCGGGCGTGGTTTCCGATGGCCTGGATGCCGCCCTCGCACACACCCGCGGCGTGGCGGCTCCCGTCGCGGGCTTCGCAGCGTCTTTGGCCCGTGAACAGGAGGCGCGCGCCATCGTGGTAGGAGCTAAAGCTTACAACGTGGCGATCAAGCAGCGACGCTGGGAGCTTCATTTCGACAGCTTGTTCGGCAAGGACAACTATGTCCTCAGCTACGAGATGCGCATGGAAGTCGAGGACGCAGAAGGGGAGTCCGTTCTCGCCACGACTTGCAGCGGTACCAGCGAGAAAGATGCACTCGACACCTGGCGGGCCGATGACAACGCCAAGATCAAGTCGTCCGCCCTCCATTACGCCGATGAGTGCGCCCGGCATCTGCTGGCCGAGATGGGTCTGGTTGCATCATGAAGTGGCCCCAAGTCGCCCTCCTGGCCATTCTCTGCGCGCTTTCTACCCCCGCGCGATCAAGCCCAACGTGCGAGCTGACGGCACTTCCGCCCGACGTGACGGCCAAGACATTCGACATGGCCGTGCACCTTGACCAGACGCTAGACGCGGTATTCCCCCGCTCGGACGTGGTGTTACTTGCACGTGGGGGACAGGACTTGAGCCGGTTCGGACTGACCTTCAGCCATCTGGCTTTCGCGGTACGGGTTGACGGGGCGCCGTGGAAGGTGCTCCACGAGCTTAACCGCTGCCGTGCCGACACATCACGGATCTACCAGGAAGGCCTAGCAGACTTCATCGGACCTACCTCGGTTAAGGCCGACGTATGGGTAATCGTGCCGAATCTCGACCTGCAGAAGGCGCTGCTCCCGTTGCTTGCGAACGGCTCGGAAGCGGCGCGTCGCCTGCACGAGCCTTCCTACAGCGCCGTGGCATATCCGTTTGATACGCAATTCCAGAACTCCAATCAGTGGGTTCTGGAGGTGCTAGGCGCGGCCATGTCGTCAACAAAGCCATCAGATCTTAAAAGACCAACCATCCAAGCATGGCTCAAGGCTCAGGACTATAGGCCAACAAGTCTGCACCTTACGCTCGCCGAGCGCATTGCCGCTCGCACGTACGTGCCGCACGCCAACGTGGTCGATCATCCGGCGGGCGAAAGGGTTGCCGGAAACTACAGCGTGGTGACCGTCGACTCTGTCGTGAACTTCCTGAAGCAGAAGAACGTGGTAGTCGCGGATTTTGCGATTGGACGGCGAGGATCAGATGACGTGAACACAGACGATTGATTCTCCTTAGTAAAACCTTCCGTTTAAAAATTTCAAGGAACGTCATGAGAAAACGAGCGCTTGCATCACTACTAGCTGCGACTATTGCAGCAACCTCGCCAGCATTTGCCGGCGACTCCATGTCTCCCTCTGAGTCCGCATCGATGATCGCCGCGATATCGATCGTGGCGCCATTTTTCCTGGCGGGCAGCGCCGTTACGGCGGCAACCCAGTCTGTTAAGGAAAGTCCATCCCTGGCCCGACCCGATAAGGTTCGCCCGGTAAAGGCCATGCCTCTTCCACCCATGCGCGTTGCATCGAAAAGAAAGCTCGACGGCGACACTGACGAAGTCGTTCTTGTTCCACTGAATGCACGTTCCGATACCGAGCAGGCCGTCTTGCGCTTCCCGGTCATGAAGAATAGCCCGGCAGAATCAATGACTTTTGGCGACGTCGTGACGTTTATGCCCGCGAGTGAAGCCAACGGCTGGTGGGTGAAGTCCGAGACGGGCAAGAACCTGGCATACGTGCCCACGACATCTACCGCGCAACTTTCCGGTTCCAGGGCGCTTTAGGTACGCAAAGCAGAAGCTCTACGGCAGAAGGATGTGCCCTCCTGGGCGAGAGAATTCAGGGGCGTATCTCGTGGGGAGAAGCTCCGCGCATCCGTCGAGGCGACGGATGCCGAGTATCGCGTTGTAACCAAGACGCTCTAACGTGATCCAGGGAAGTCTCTCGTCGGCCGGAAGTTAAGAAGTTGGCTGCTGGATGACGGCGGCGGCTAGGCGGACACGGATTAGGGCGGATGAACGAGGCGGCCTTTCTACTTCCGCGCGACCGGCCGTGGGGCGTCACGTGGTAGAGGGTCGGGATGTTTCGACGCATCCACTGCGTTCATCCGCCCAGCCGTGGCTCACTGGGAGGAATGCCACCGGGACATCATGAGGAAGGTGGCGGGCGAGCCAGGGTGAGATCCGCGGGATAAACGGTCGGACTTGCGTCCGCCTGGCTGCCCGCCAAAATGGCGGGATAAACCTCGGGTACCGCAGGCGAACCTACGGCACCCGATTTTTATATCCCAGGATCTCACTCCCGGTTGCCGATCTACTGGCAACGGGGCAATGATCCACAAAGCCGTCAGGCAACGCCATCGTAACGGTCGCAAAGTTGCGCAGAAATTTCGATGGAAGCAAGCTCAAGTTCCGATCGAACCAAATGCCGACTGAGACGAAGTCTGCTTCCATAATCAGTCGTTCGCTCGCGCCTGCTTGATCGCCGCAATCCGCGCCTTCTTCAACATCTCCCCCACCTCAAGCCCCGTCTTCCCCTCAAGGTTGAGTTCCTTCGTACTAACCGCCCGCGCTACCTCGAAGACTTTCCGCAACGTCCCCGCCTGGGGATACGCTTTCTCCTCCATCCCCAGCCTTCCGCGCGCATCGCACTCGCACGCCGTTGCCACCATGCCGATGCGCTCCGGCCGGCGAAACCCATCGCAGCGCTGGATCACCTCGTACACCGTCGCGTCCTTCAACTCATCGATCCGGTGAATGTTCAGGTGCTCGCGGCATACGGCAACCGCCAGTTCGCGATATTCCACCGGCACTTTCAGGCGCTCGCACATCGCTAGCAACGGCGCCTTGCCGCGCTGTTCGTGCATTACGTGACGCGGCAGTTCTTCTGCTGGCGTCAACGCCTTGCCCAGGTCGTGCGTCAACGCGGCGAAGCCGATCAGGCTGTCGCCAGGCGCAAGTCGTGCCGCCATCGCCAGCACCATCTCGGTATGGATGCCACTGTCCACTTCAGGGTGGTATTCGGCGCGCTGTGGCACGCCGTACAGTGCGTCCACCTCGGGAAGGATGCGCGCCAGTGCGCCAGCGTCACGCAGCACTTGCACGAAGGCCTGCGGGGCGGCTTCACCCAAGGCACGCTTCATCTCCTGCCACACGCGCTCAGGCACCAGGTGGTCTACTTCGCCATTGGCCACCATCTCGCGCATCAGCGCCATGGTCTCCGGCGCCACGGTGAATCCCAGCGGCGCAAACCGCGCGGCGAAGCGGGCCACGCGCAACAGGCGTACCGGGTCTTCAACAAAGGCCTCGCTAACATGGCGAAGCACGCGCTGCTCGATGTCTCGCACACCGCCATACGGATCCACCAGCCCGCCATGCTCGTCCTCGGCGATGGCATTGATGGTGAGGTCGCGGCGGCGCAGGTCGTCTTCCAGGGTGACCGAAGGGTCCGCGTGCACGGCGAAGCCCTGGTAGCCGCGGCCGGTCTTGCGCTCGGTACGGGCCAGCGCATATTCCTCCTGGCTTTCGCCGTGCAGGAATACCGGGAAATCCTTGCCGACGGGGCGATAGCCTTTGGCCACCATCTCCTCGGGTGTGGATCCCACCACCACGTAGTCACGGTCGGCCTTGTCGCGGCCCAGCAGGCGATCGCGCACGGCGCCCCCGACGAGATAGATGCGCATCAGCGACGCATACCCCGCGCGTTGTCCAGTCGGCGTTGGCGCACGTCCTTGTCCAGCAGGATCGGCAGGAAGGGGCTGAATGCGGCGGCGTTGATGCCAAGTGCGGCCAGGCCATCGACCTTGCCGACCGAATCGGTTTTCAGCGAAAGGAAGTTGTCGACCGTGAACGGCTTGCCGGGCACCAGCTGGGCCACCTGGGCCTGCAGCCGGCCCAATGCATCGGGCAACCCAAGCACCGCGCGCTTGTAACCGGCTACGTCGCGTATTTCAGAAACGATCTGCTTCAACTCCAGTACCTGCGGCCCATACAGTTCGAATACCCGCGACGAGGAAATGTCGCGGTTGTCCACGCAGCGCGCAATGGCCTCGACCACGTCGCCGACGAACACCGGCGCCATCTTCGAGTGGGGGCGTGCCAGCGGCAGCACGGGTGCCAGTCGCAGCAGTTTGGCAAAACGCGTGACAAGCCCGTCGCCCTGGCCAAAGATCACCGACGGCTCGTAGATGGTCCAGTCCAGGCCCGAGGCCTTCACCAGGGCCTCGGCAGCACCACGGGTTTTCAGGTATTGCGATTCACCCTGGCCGGCCTTGAGCGAACTCATCTGGTGCAGGCGTCGCACGCCGGCATCCCGGCAGGCCTGGATCACCGTGGCGGTCAGGTCCACATGCACGCGCTGGAAGGTATCTCGACCATGCGGGACGAGGATGCCGACCAAGTTGATCACGGCATCCGCGCTGGCGAAGTGCTGCTCCAGCGCGCGGCGGTCGAACACGTCGGTGGTGCGCACCTGCACACCAGGGATCACGCCGCTATCGCGCCGCTTTTCCCGGTTGCGCGAAAGCAGGGTCACTTGATGGCCCGCACGCACCAGGCGCGGCACGAGGTAGCTGCCGACGAAACCGGTACCGCCGAGGATGACGATCGATTGGCTCATGGCGTGGCCTAGGTTACGTGTAACGGCGGGAGGTATCCACTTCAGGCAGGATCACGTGCCGCCCTCCTTCCCGGAGGCCGGCTGGTCGGCAGCGGAAGTGGCATTGGCGGGCTTGTCCGCGGGTGTCGGCGTGCTGGTTGCAGGCGTCGGCGTGTTCGCGGACGTGGTTGTGGCGGGTGCCAACACGACCTGGCACGCCACTTCCTTGTGCGCGCTGCCATCGGTGGGCAGCACGTAGTTGGTTCCGATCGGCGTGATGCGTGTTTCCATCGATACCACGCGGCTGCCGTTGAGGCGCCAGTCGTAGATCACCGAAAAAGCCATCACGCGGGCCACGTACTCGCGGGTTTCCTTGTAGGGAATGCTGACGATGAAGAGGTCCGGTGGCAGCGAGCCGCGCTGGCCCAGCCACTGGTCCAGCTTGTTCGGTCCCGCGTTGTAGGCGGCGCTCGCCAACCACGGTGCGCCGTTGTAGCGCGCGGCCATCTGTGCCAAGTACCGCGTGCCCAGCTGGATATTGGTGGGACCGTCGTAGAGGCTTTCGCCGCCCGCCCAGGGCAGGCCGTTCTTCCTGGCCACCATGGAGGCGGTGTCCGGCACCAGCTGCATCAGGCCGCGCGCATCAGCGCCCGAACGCGCATCGGACATCCAGGCGCTCTCGGCGCGGATGATGCCGTACGCCCATGCCGGTTCAATGCCGGCCTGCTGCGATTGCGTGACCACGCCGTCCTGGCTTGCCAGTGGGAAGCGCTGTTCGTAAAGGCGCAGTGCATCGCCGGAGCTCAGGCCAAACACCGCGCGGTCGTACCAGCCGTTACGGTAGCCAAGATCGGCCGCCAGCCGCAGCGTCTGCGCATCGCTGCCGGCCAGTGCTTGAGTCCATTCCCGCCGCCCTTCCTTCTGCATGCCCACGGCGTACAGCTCGAAGGCGCGGCGCAGTCCTGGCATCGCCATCAGCGCGTTCTCGCGCGTGGTGTCGGTGGCCATCTGCAGCGGGCAAATCGAATACGATGCGTCGATGCGGTCGGCGGAAAGGAAACCGAAGAAGGTTGGTTCCTGCGCCAGCTTGCGCCAGATCGCCTGCGCTTCATCGTGGCGGTTGAGCGCTTCAAGCGTACGCGCGCGGTAATACCGCCACTCGCCGTCCTGCTTCTGCGTCGTGCTGAGTGCGTCCAGCGCCGCCAGCGCCGCGGGCCATTCCTGTCGGGACAGCGCCACACGCACCCGCCACTCGCGGGTGCCGTCGCTCTGGGCGCCAGCGGGTAGGGAGGTCAGGCGATCAAGCGCCTGCTCGTCGAAATCCGTGGCGTGGTACAGGGCCAGCGCATTAAGTACAGCGCCTCGCTGCTGTTCGGTGAAAGCAAAGCGGGGCTGCAGGGTTTGCCAGGCCGCATCGGCCTGCGCCGATTGCCGGCGCGCCAGGCGTTGCACGGCGGTGGCGGCGGCCTGCTGGTAGCGCGGTGTCACCGGCCAGGTCGAGGCGGCGGATGCGGCACTGCCAGGATCGCGCAGCGCCTGGGCCATCGCGTTGGCCTCCGCGCCGTCCGACGGCGGCAGCCATCCCGCCAGCAAACCGATGCTGTTCGGTTGCCCGGCATCCGCGGCGGCCTGGATTCGCGCCCACAGCCGTTCATTGGTCAGCAGGCCCTGGTCGTGCGCGGCGATCAATACGCCGTTGCAGGCCGCCGGCAGCGAAGGCTTGCTCCACAGGTCCGAAAGATCCTTCTGGAAGTCGAGCTTGTCGCCGCGGGAAAGGCGCCCCAACAGGGCATCGCAGGTGAGCGCATCGCCCAGGCCCGGCCGGTACATGACGGCGAAGGTGTTCCAGTCTTGCCTCCGTGCCAGCTCCAGCAGGAAATCGCGGCGCAGGTCCGAGGCGGGGATCAGGTCCGGATAGCGATCCAGGTACGACTGCACTCGCCCGGCATCGAGCTGGCGCAGGTCGTGGGTGAGGGCTGCGGCTTCCAGGTACGGATAGATCGGGTAGTTCTCAAGGCCCGTGGCCTGCGTGCGCCAGGCATCGCCACCCTGGCGGGCGGTGATATAGGCCTGCCGGAACTGCTGGCGCTGTCCGTCGATGGCATCGGCATGCACCGCCAGCGGCAGCAGCAAGGCCGCCACGAAGGCGGTGCGTTGCGCCAGGCGGGCAACCACCGATGGACGTGAAATCGACGTGGCCGGGTGCATCCGCTCTCCTCGCACTTTTTATCTTCTCCAATACCCTGTGATTGTAGTGCATCGCGCCCGGGGCCCCGGACCGCTACCATTCTGGTTCTACCGGCCTTAGACCCTCACGCATGACGGATCCGCAGTTCTCCTCACGCGCCGCGCGCGCCACCACCTGGGCGGTGCTGCTTCTGTGTGCCTGCGGCGTCCTGGCGTTCTGGTGGGCCAAGGGCCGTCCGGTGGATCTTCCCGATGCCAAGAGCTCGCGCATTGCCTGCGTTTCCTATGCACCTTTCCGGTTCTCCGGCGAATCGCCGACCAAACCGGGAGCGATGGTCACGCCCGAGCGTATCGACGCGGACCTGAAGGCCTTGTCCACGCGGTTCGACTGCGTGCGCACCTACGCCATGGCCCAGGGCCTGGCGGCAGTGCCGGAAATCGCCGCCCGCCACGGTATGAAGGTGATCATGGGCGTGTGGATCGGCCGCGACCTGGTTTCCAACGAAAGCGAGATCAAGCTCGCCATCGAGGCAGCGAAGAAATACCAGGGCACGCTCCGCGGCATCGTGGTGGGCAACGAGGTACTGCTGCGCGGCGAACAAAGCGAAAAGGCCCTGGCCGCCTATATCGAACGCGTGCGCAGCGCCACCACGGTGCCGGTGACCTATGCCGATGTCTGGGAGTTCTGGTTGGCGCATCCGGCCTTGGCATCGAGCGTGTCGTACATCACGGTGCACATCCTTCCGTATTGGGAAGACGACCCGGTGCCGCCGGAAGAGGCCATCGAGCACGTGGGGCAGGTTTACCAGCGGGTGAAGAACACCTTCCCAGGCAAGCAGGTGATGATCGGTGAGACAGGCTGGCCCAGCGCCGGCTTTCCGCGCCGCAAGGCATCGGCGTCGCTGGTGAACGAAGCGCGTTACATCCGCGAGTTCCTCAATTACGCCGCCACCGTCGACATGCCCTACAACCTGATCGAAACCTTCGACCAGCCTTGGAAGCGCGAACTGGAAGGTACGCCGGGTGGTTATTGGGGCATCTTCACCGTGGACGACAAGCCCAAGTTCCCCATGCAGGGGCCGGTGGTGGAAGTCGAACACTGGTGGGGCGGATGGTTGTCGGCGGGCGCGGGTGCGCTGCTCATGCTGGCCACCGCCGGCTGGTGGCGCGTTCGCCGCCGCGCGGCGGCCTTCGGTATCTCGGTGCTTGCGGGTATCGCCACGGGCGGCGCGCTGGCCGCTCATGGGCGATTGCTATGGGTGGCGTGCCGGAACGAAGTGGAGTGGACGGCTGGCGTGTTGTTCGCCGCGTTTGGCCTGTTCACCGCCGTGTGCATCACGCGCGCCATCGCGCAGCGCATCGGTGAAGGCCACGATGTCATCGATTCGTTCAAGCGGCAGCGCTTCGCATGGTTGTTCATGCTGTCTTTGTATGGCTTGCTGCTGGTTTTCGACGGCCGGTATCGTGACTTTCCGGTGGCGCTGTTCATTCTGCCAGCGGTGGGCTTTGCCTTGCTGGCGCTGCTTCGCACATCAGCGGCAATGCCAATGCTCGAAGAGCGCATGATGGCGGCCTGGCTGCCGCTGCTGGGCCTTGTGGTGGTGTTCCAGCAAGGCGGGGTGAACGCTACCGCCTGGTTATGGGGCGGCGTGAACGTGCTGCTGGCCGTGGCCGTCTTCATGCAGTGGCGATCCGCCGGCACGCAGGCGCGCTTCCCGCAGGACGCCCACCAACAGGGCGAACGAGCCTAGCTCCACGTCATACAGCACCATGGCAAACACGCCAAGCGCCGCGGCGAGCATCGCCAACCACCGGCGCCGCACCACCAGGGACGCGATCGCAGCGGCAACCGCCGCCACGCCGTAGATGTGGTGCAAGAAGCCTTGTACCAGCAGCAGGCGTAGCGAGCACCACCACAACGTGGCGTGCGCCTCGCAGGTCTCGCCGATCGCGGCGGGCTCGATAAAAAGAAAGCGAACCACCGCGGCCAGGCCACCGACGGCAGCGATCAGCAGCCACGGCGTAACCGTGCGCAGTGTCAGGCGAATCGGCATGGGGTCTTACTTCCTGGTGGCGGTGACGGCGAGTTCCGCCGGCACGATGATTTCGGCGGCAAGCGGCAAGTGATCGGAGAAGGCCTGCGGCAACGTCCAGCTTCGCTCGAGCGTAATGTCCGAGGAAGTGAGGATGTGATCGAGTGCACGCCGCGGCTTCCAGCTGGGGAAGGTGGGCATCACGCTGCCTGGCGGCTGCAGCGCTGTGCGCGCGAAAAGCCGGCGCATCTCGGCACTGTCCGATGGCGTGTTGAGATCGCCCATCAGCACCGCGTGCGGTGAATCGGACAGCAGCTCGCCAATGAAGGACAGCTGGGCATCGCGCGCGCGCGGACTCAACGACAGATGCGCCACCACCACTACCAGGGCTTCGCGCCCGACGCCGAAACGCGCCAGCAGTGCGCCGCGCCCGGGGATGCGGCTGGGCAGCGGGTGGTCGATCACCTCGGTAGGCTCGAGTCGGCTGATAAGGCCATTGGCTGAATGCGCCAGGCGCGCCATGGCGCGGTTGGGCTGGTGCGACCAGAACGGCATGCCCGACGTTTCGGCCAGGTAACGCGTCTGGTTCAGGAACCCGGAACGAAGCGAGCCTGCGTCGGCCTCCTGCAGGCCGATCACGTCGAAACCGGAAAGCAGCTCCGCCAGTGCATCCAGGTTGGCCATCTTGCTGCGGCCCGGCAGCACGGCATTGACGCTGCGCGTGACGTAGTCGGAATACCGCTGCACGCTTGCCCCGGCCAGGATGTTGCAGCTGAGCAGCCGCAGGCGGCGGCCTGGGGCTTGGGCTGGGGTGGGGACAGGTGCAGGGGAAGTCATCGTAACGAAGGGTTACCGGCCAAGGGCCGCCTGAGGATGGCGCCGCGCATGTGAAAGCCAGGACATGCGCGGGCCAGGGCCAGGTTTAATGACCTGCGCCGGCCAGTTCCCGCTTGGCCAGCCACAGCGTCATGGCATTGAGCTCGTTGTAATCCTTGACCTTATCCGAGCGGTACTTGCCATTGACCACCAGGGTCGGCGTGGCGTCCACGCCCCAGCCCTGGATCAGCTTCATGTCGGCCTGCATCGCGCGGGTGGTCTGGGCGGAGTTCGCCGCGGCGAGGAACTTCGCCTTGTCCACGCCGTTGCGGGCGTAGAAATCGGCGATCTCGTCCATGGTGTTGATCGGGTAGTTGTCGACGTACTTGGCCTTGAACAGGGCGGCGTGGGTTGTTTTCAGCACACCCAGTTCGCGCGCGGCGTAGAAGGCGCGGGCGAACGGTTCCCAGGCGGTATTGAAGGCGGCGGGGATCAGCCGGAACACCACGCCAGGCGGCAGCTGCTTTTGCAGATCTTCAGCGGCGGCCTCGTAGTGGCCGCAGTGCGGACAGCCATACGAGAACACTTCCACCACCTCCACCTTGCCGTCCTTGCCGGCGCGCTGCGGGGTGTCGACCTTCTGGTACTGCGTACCTTCCTGCCACTGGCCGTCGGCCGTCTGGGCCGAGCATGCGGTGGCGAACACGAGGCCCGTCACGAGGAATGCAAGATGCCTGAACTTCATGAAACGATTCTCCGTCAGGCCGGCAGGTGGGCTTACTTGCCGGCGGCTTCCTTGCTCACCAGGAACTGGGCGAGCTTGATGGTTTGTTCGTAGCTGCCGGTATCCCTTGGCGAGAAGCGGTACTTGCCATTGATGACGATGGTCGGCGTGCTTTCGACCCCATAAGCCTTGATCAGTTCATCGGCGCGCTTCATCTTCGTGTTGATCGAGAACGAATTGGCCGTGGCGATGAACTCGTCGGGCTTGGCGCCATATTGCGCATAGAACTTGGCAAAATCATTAATCGTGGGCCAGGCGGCCTGCGGCTTGGGACGCTCGGAGCGTAGATCCATCATGCCCAGCTCGCCCGACTTCCACACCGCGTCGTACATGGCATCGTGGCCCTTGGCGTCCACGCCCAGCGCCTGCGCGGTGTAGTACACGCGCTGCAGCGCCGGCCAGTTTTCCGCCGGCACGAACGAGGCCGGCAGGTACACCACGGTGGCAGCCTTGGGCATGGCGGCGGCCAGCTTGTCCATCCAGTCGTGGAAGGCGTTGCAGGCGGGACAGCCGTAGGAGAACACTTCCACCACTTCGATCTTGCCGGAGTTGGTGACGGTGGGCTGGGCAGGTTCGATGCGCTGGTACTGCTTGCCCTCGACGAAGGTGCCGTCGTCGACGAACTTGGCGGCGGCTTCCGCGCGGTCGGCCGCGATGGCGGGATCGACGGCGGCGGGCGCGCTTGCCGCGGTGCCGGTGGCCGCAGGGGCCGCCGCGGTGGCGGCCTGGGCGGGAGCGGCCACGCTTGTCGCGGCGGCGGCGGTCGACGCTGCCGTCGGCGCCGGGGTGGCCGGCGCGGCGCTGTCGCCGTTATTCGAACTGCAGGCCGATAGCATCAGCAGGGCAGCGCACACGAGCGACAGGCGCTTGGGCATGGTCGTTTCCTTCCTTGTAGTACGGGGATATTGCTTGGCTTAGTTCGCCACGGGTGCGGCGGACGTCGGCTCGTTGGTATGGAGGCCTTCAATGAAGCTGGCGAGCGCGGCGATGTCCTTTTCGTCGAGCTTCTGGGCGATCGACGGCATGATCTTGGCATGCGCATCGGTGCCCCAGGTGGTGCCGTCGTGCCAGGCTTTCAGCGTGGCTTGCACGTAGTTGGCGTGCTGGCCGGCCAGCTGCGGGTAGACCGCGCCCGGATTGCCGTGGCCATCGGGGCCGTGGCAGGCCATGCAGGCCGGCACGCCCTTGGTGGTATCACCCTCGTGGTAAAGCTGCGCGCCGCGCTCCACCAGGGCCTGGTCGGCCACGCCGGGCAGGGACTGCTTGGTGGCGAAGTAGGCGCCGATGTCGTGCATGTCCTGCGCGGTGAGCGGCGCGGCCATGCCCATCATGATCGGGTTCTGGCGGGTGCCGGACTTGAAATTGGTGAGCTGGCGAGCCGTGTAGGACTCCACCTGGCCGGCCAGGCGCGGGTACTGCGGATCGGTCGAGTTGCCGTCCATGCCGTGGCAGGCACCGCACACGGCGGCCTTTGCCTGACCCGTGGTGGCGTCGCCGGGCTTGGTCGCAGCGTGCGCAGCGTCGGCAGGCGCGGCCGCTGCCTGGGCGGCGACCGGGCTACCGGCGGCGCTGGCGGCCGGGGCGGGAGCGGTTTCCGGGGCTCCCGCGGGAGCCTTGGCGGCACTGGCAGCCGGAGCGGCCTTCGGCTCAGTGGCCTGCTGGGCGGCTGCCGAGCTCATGACGAGCACGGTGGCGAAGGCAACGGCGTGCCGAAAACTCATACTTTCTCTCCAAGGGGAAGCATTGAACACGCCGCGCGCACCGCGCGTCGAAACCCGAGGATTATCCCCGTGCGGCGGAAGTTGAGTCAAACCACATTAAACTGACGATCTGCCCAGCCGCGGCATCCCTCCAAGGCGAAGTCCCCATGCCCCCGATACCCAACCCCCTGCAGGGCGCCGAATTCGTGCTCGCCGCCCACCGCATCGGCCAGATGCCCGCCGATCGCGGCGCGGAGGTCGCCTTTGCCGGCCGCTCCAACGCTGGCAAATCCAGTGCCCTGAATGCGCTGACCGCCCACAAAGGCCTGGCCCGCACGTCCAAGACGCCCGGCCGCACGCAGCAGCTGGTGGTTTTCAGCCTGCCCCCCAAGGTGGACGCGGCCGGCAAGCCCCTGGATGTCCGGCTGATCGATCTTCCGGGTTATGGCTATGCCAAGGTGCCTGAAGAGCTTCGCGAACACTGGAAGGCCGAGATCGACCTTTACCTGCACCAGCGCGAAAGCCTGCGCGGCCTGATCCTGATCGTCGACATCCGGCATCCGCTGAAGGACTTCGACCGCATGATGCTGGGCTTCTGCGCCGGCACCCGGCTGCCCTGCCATGTGCTGCTGACCAAGGCCGACAAGGTCTCCCGAGGACAGGCGGGCTCCGCCCTGCAGGCGCTGCGCAACGAGTTCAATCGCGAGGGCTGGCACAACGCTACCGCGCAGGTCTTCTCTTCATCAGAAAAGACGGGCGTGGACGAAGCCCGCGCCCGTGTCCAGCAGTTGCTGGTATCCCCGCGCGACTAACCGCCGTTGGCGCGCATGAAGGCGGCGCAGGCCAGCTCCATGCCGGCGCGGTCGGCTTCGTCGAAGCGCGCCACGGTCGGGCTGTCCACGTCCCAGACGCCCAGCAGGCTGCCGTCGGCGCGCACCAGCGGCACCACGATCTCCGATGCCGATGCCGCGTCGCAGGCGATGTGGCCGTCGAAGGCGTTGACGTCTTCCACCAGCTGGGTTTCGCGCATCTGCGCGGCCGTGCCGCATACGCCGCGGCCCAGCGCGATGCGGATGCAGGCCGGCTTGCCCTGGAAGGGACCGACGACCAATTCGTTGCCGTCGTAAAGGTAGAATCCGGCCCAGTTCACGTCCGGCAGGGCGTTGAACATCAGCGCGGCGAAGTTGGCCGCGTTGGCGATCAGGTTGGTCTCGCCGGTCATCAGTCCACCGGCCTGCTGGGCAAGTTCCGCGTAGAAGGCGGTTTTGTCGGCGGTGTCGATGGGCTTGTGTTCGAACATGGCAGGAAGACCTTTCTTTCTTTAAGTACTCGTCGCGCCGTTATGGCGGCTGCGGCGCGGGCATGCAAGGGTGGGCAAGGTGAAAGGCGCTGTTTTCATCGCCGGTACCGATACCGGTATCGGCAAGACCTGGGTGGCATCGGGCCTGGTGGGCGCGCTGGCGGCTGCGGGTGCCCGCGTGGCCGGGATGAAGCCCGTCGCCAGCGGTTGCGTGGCCACGCCCGAGGGCCTGCGCAACGACGACGCACTGGCCCTGCAGGCGGCCAGCCATCCGTGGCCTGCTTACGATGATGTAAACCCGGTCGCCCTGGCCGACGCCGTGGCTCCGCATGTGGCGGCGCGGCGCTCGGGGGTGGAGATTGACATGTCCGCGCTGCGCGCGGCGTTCGATCGCCTGGGATCCAGCCACGACCTGGTGGTGGTGGAAGGCGTGGGCGGTTGGCTGGTGCCGTTGGGCCCGGGCCTTCAGGCGTCGGATATCCCGCGCCAGTGGAAGCTGCCGGTGATCCTCGTGGTGGGCCTTCGCCTGGGATGCATCAGCCACGCCCAGCTTTCGGCGCGGGCGATCGTGGCTGACGGCTGCGAGCTGATGGGATGGATCGGGAACCAGATAGACCCGGCCATGGAAGCCTTGGACGACAACATCGCCACCTTAAGCCACGTGCTGCCCGCGCCTTGCCTGGGCATTCTCGGGCACGGCCAACCCGCGGTGCCCGCGCTGGCTGCGACAGCACGACAAATTCACGAGCGCTGGCTTATCAACACGCCATGAGCAGACAACGCTATTACCTCTCGGTGGAAAATCTGGCCGCGGCCAAGGGCCGTGTACCCTCGCTCGCCTTCGAGGGCATCGGTCCGGTCGCCCTGGCGGCGGCGGTCACCGACGCCATGCGCAGCGACGGGCTGTTCCAGCGCTGGAAAGCCCTGCAGGCCGACCCCGACGATGTCGATCCCTCACTGGGCGTCACCGACCCTTCGGCGCAGGCCACCGGCAAGGAAGCCAGCCGCTCGGAAATCGAGCTGGTCACCTCCTTGCCGATGAGCATCGTCAAGCAGCGGTTGACCTGGCTGATCGGCTCGTCCTGGAATATTCGCGACATAAAGGCGGCCTGACTGCCAGTGCCGGTGCCTGGGTCAGAGTCAAGACTCTGACCCCTAATGGCGCCGCTAATGGCGCCTGATGGCGCGCGCCTTTGCGGCCCGCTACGATCCGTGGCTTGCCAGAAAGGAAATCCACCATGCTCCGGATCCGCC
>Ga0163162_10000809_pt1 | contig 29042 bp, 25 predicted proteins | sample S55metaG_FD_115310 | JGI IMG/M metagenome (GOLD analysis project Ga0163162, IMG submission 115310) | Switchgrass rhizosphere microbial communities from Kellogg Biological Station, Michigan, USA - S5-5 metaG | ecosystem: Host-associated > Plants > Roots > Rhizosphere > Soil | place: USA... | reverse complement strand
GCTCCCTGGCCTTGTCGGCCGCGGCGCCGATCTGGCCCTGCGACAACCCGGCGAGTTCGGCCCTGTCGGACACGACGAGCGCGCCGTTCTTGGCAGCGGCGAGCAGTTCATTCGTGAACTTTGCGCCGAGACCGCCGTTTTCCTCGTTCAGTTTCTTGAGCGATATCTTGTCGGCATCCGACAGTTTCGCACCAGCCATCACAAACTGCTGATACTGGTATTCGACCAGCCGGCGCGACTCAGGATCGAGCTTCAACTGATCGCGTATCTTGTAGATCGCCTCGAGCCGGTTGAAGAGCTTTGCGTTAAGGTAGATCGAGTCCTGATGCGCGGCGAGCTTCGGCGCCACGTCCTCCTGCAGCTTCTGGAGTGTGTCGTTGGTGTTCGCACGGCTGACGGTTTTGAAGGCGAGTTGCACCCTTGTCAGCGGATGCCCGCTCTTCTCGAGCGCGACGAGCACGTTGTCGAACGTTGGTGCCGTCGGGTCATTGGCGATCGCGTCAATCTCGACGTTGTGCTGCTTGATGGCTTCGTCAAACGCCGGCGCGTAATCCGTGCTCTTCATCTTGTCCCACGGCGGCGCCTGAAACGGCAATGGACTCGGCGCGAGCAGCAGGTTCGGCGCGGCCTCTGGTTTCAGGTCCGAATTGCTGCACGCGGCCAGCGCTGTCACGACTGAGAGCATGATGACACCAAACACGCGGAAGCCAGCTGTACGAGACATCGGGATCCTCCAGATCATCGATACACCATACAAGACTTCGGCAGGAAACGCGTACCCCCTTGAAGATGCTCGGAATTGATGCTTTCTTCTAGGGTAGCGGCGCAGAATCACCAATTCCAGCATCCACACGTTATTCACTCGATGAAGGGTGAGAGGGTCATGATTCCTGCAGCGGATCGATTCTCGAAACAGCGGTCAAAGCCCAACTATCGCGACTGCTTCGAATTCCGAATTGACGCGTACCGCCATCGGTCCTAGCATTTTCTTGCGTGCAATCTTCTTGCGTGCAATCGTGTCACCACGGATAGAGAAACGGAAAAGTCATGCGATGCGGTACTAGACCGCTGGCGGTTTCAATCGAATTGGGCCGTTCCACCGAAGAGGCGTTCGACCGGCAGGTGCCTTACGTTTGGGCGATCCTGACCACAATACCCTACGACCTTCTCGAAACGCCAACGTCACGAGTAGAGGCTCGCCATACGGCGCATCACACGCCCGAGTCAAATAGCATTGCGGTCGCTTCAAACTTTTGATCCCCGGTTTAAGAGTGGCTATGAAGAAGCTAATTTACGGAATTCTAGTCGCGGTATGTTTTTCGCTCAGCGGCTTGTCTGCTCATGCGGACGAAATAACCCTGATTCCAGCAGATATGCACACGGCGTGCGACGGTTGCGTCGGCCCGTTTGACGGCGTTTTTGATACGTTGACAGGTGAGCCAGCCGTGGGCGTAGCTCTGTGGACCACATATGACCCGCCGTTCGGAATGCCGTTCGAGGAGAGAGGGGCAGTCGAGTTCAATATCTCGGGGCTCAAGAACAGCGACGTGACATCGGCAAACCTCATGCTCAACATCGTTCTATTCAGCGGATACATGCTCCCAAACCAACCTATCATTCAGATTTATGGGTACGTAGGCGACGGCACGATTGGCCTCGATGACATGTATGCCTCTAACTTGCTGTACACGAGCCCCCTGCTCTCCACTCTAGGACCGCTCCCGCCGATAGACGTGACGCCGTTCATCCGATCCATGGTTGCCGAGGGGCATCCATTCGCGGGGTTTTTGGTCCGTGATATCGCCCCCCAGAGTGGCGTCCTTTTCAATTTTAAGGATGACGTACCGAAGCTTCCTGTGATCGCGACTGCAATACCCGAACCCTCCTCACTAGCGCTGTTGGTGATCGGGCTCGCAGCATTATCGTGGAAACTAAGCAGCAAATTGGTTCGGACATTGGGGGCACGGCCGCCTCGTTAATATCATCGCTTCAGGAGGTATCCGGTTACGAGCGGCATTTATGCATTTATCCTGACCGATGCTGAAACCCTCCGCGGCAAATGGCGCGCCCGGCGCGGCTCGCGGCTAGGCATGCCAGCCGATGCCGCTACGTTACGAAAAACGGAGCGAATGATCGAGTCCTGCGAAGCGTGCAGCCCCGTTGAAGCGGAAATACCCGGATTTCGGGTATCTCTTTCCACGGGACAAAGAGGGAAAGGAGCACGTTCCCTATGACACGGTCAATTCTCAGCACGATGTCACGATGCGGTCGCTGAACATGCTAAAGAAGTTTCGCCTCTACGACCTCCGGCACACCCTGTTGACGCGGCTTGGTGAGGCTGGCGCGGATGCCTTTGCACTACAGAAGATCGCCGGACACTCCACGATCACGGTCAGTCAGCGATACGTGCATCCGACTCCCGAAAGAGTCGAGGATGCGTTTTCAAGACTGGAGCGCTACAACGCCAGGTAGGCTGAAGAACTGGAGAAGAAGCGGAAAGCCGAACGGGAAAGTGGATCAATGCCAGTAGCGGTCTAGTCCCCCCTAAATCCCCACACGTAAGAAGTAAGGCCGGACATTAGATCCGGCCTTACTTCTTTAGAGTGCTAATGAGCCGTGGTGGAATCGAACCACCAACCTACTGATTAAGAGTCAGTTGCTCTGCCAGTTGAGCTAACGGCCCGCGAACGGTTGCGATGAACGCGAGCAGAGAATATAGCACGCTCGCAAAGAAGCGTGAAGAGACTTGGTCTTGTACAATGACGAAATGCGCAACATAGAAATTGCGATCCTGTTCAACCGGATTGGAGACCTTCTGGAAATTCAGGGGGCCAATCCTTTTCGAGTACGAGCGTACCGGCGTGCGGCGGAGAATCTGGAAGCCCTCACCGATAATATCGAGTCTATCGTGTCGCGCGGAACCATTCGCGAGATTCCGGGAATCGGGGAAGACCTGGCGGCGAAAATTGCCGAATACATCGCCGTCGGACAGATCAAATTTTATGAGGAGCTGAAGCAGGAAGTGCCCCTCGGCCTCCTGGACATCGTCACGATTCCCAGTGTCGGTCCGAAGACCGCAAAAAAAATCTACGATCGCTTCCACGTCAAGGATGTCGACCACCTCGAGAAACTGGCGCGCTCGGGAAAGCTGCTCGCCGTAGCCGGGTTCAAGCAGAAATCCATCGACAACATTATTCACGGTATTGAGGTCGCACGCCGGAGACGCGGCAATCATTTATTGGGACGCACTCTGCCGATTGCTGCCGAAATTTGCAGATACCTGGAGCCATTCGTCGAACGCGTGACGTATGGCGGCAGCCTCCGGCGCATGAAGGAAATCGTTCACGACGTCGATATCCTTGCCGCATCCTCCAATCCCCACGCCACGATGACCGAGTTTCTGTCGATGCCTCTCATCATGGATGTGCTCGCCCAGGGACCGACGAAGTGTTCGGTCCGCCTGAAGGACGATTTGCAAGTCGATTTGCGAGTCATCGAACCTAAGTCCTGGGGAGCCGCACTGCACTACTTCACCGGTTCGAAGGCACATAACATTCGGATGCGCGAACGCGCCATCAAAATGGGATTCAAACTCAATGAGTACGGACTCTTTGATTCAAGCGACGCATGGATTGCGGGTACCGAAGAATCCGATGTATTCGAAAGACTCGGCCTGCCTTTCATTCCGCCGGTATTGCGGGAAGATCAGGGAGAGATCGAAGCCGCCGAGCAGGGCCGCCTTCCGAATCTGATCCAGGCCAGCGATATTATCGGGGATCTCCACATGCACACGACATGGACCGACGGAAAGTATTCCTGTGAGGAAATGGTCGAGGCGGCCCGTCAGCGGGGAATGAAATACATTGCCATTACCGATCATTCGAAGTCGCTCGGCGTAGCAGGCGGCCTTTCGGATGATGATCTTATCCGGCATACCGACGAAGTTCACGCACTGGACGCAAAGTATCCCGACATCCGTGTCCTCGCCGGCACCGAAGTCGATATCCGGAAGGACGGCTCTCTCGATTACTCGGACGAACTCCTTGCTAAACTCGACTTTGTTATGGCTTCGGTTCACGGTGGATTCAACATGGACCGCGATACCATGACGGCGCGAGTGGTCAAGGCCATTCAAAATCCTCATGTCCACGCCATCGGACATCCGACCGGACGATTGCTCGGGGATCGCGACGCTTACGATCTCGACATCGATGTGGTGATGCGGGAGGCGGCCCGCACGCGGACCTGCCTTGAGGTGAATGCCAATTTTCATCGCCTGGACTTGAGCGACTTTCATTGCCGTAAGGCTCGTGAAATGGATGTTCATGTCGTCATCAACACAGACTCCCATGACTACGACGATTTCAACAGCCTTCCCTATGGCGTGGCGACAGCTCAGCGGGGCTGGATTGAAAAAGAGAGAGTCTTGAATTCCCGCCCAGTGGAGGAATTGCTGGGATTCAAGGGATGACCGGAATCTCGGCAACCTCTATTAAAGAGTTCGCACGTACACTCGGGTTTATCCGCGTAGGAATCGCTCCTGTCGATCCCAATCCCGAATCGAAGTTCTTTAACGAATGGCTATCGCGCGGGTACGCGGGGGAGATGCGCTATCTCGAGCGCGGCGCGTCCGCTCGCATGGACCCCAGCACGTTACTGCCCGGCATTCGTTCCGTGATCGTCTGCGCAATTAATTACAACACTGATCATCCTCGCACCACCAGGGATCGCTTGCGCGCCTGGATTTCACGCTACGCATGGGGTGCCGATTATCACGACACTGTCAAGCCAAGGCTGAATGAATTGGCGCGTTGGATCCAGGATCAGGCGCCTGCGCAAACACGCATCTATGTTGATACCGGGCCCGTGAACGAGCGTGTATTCGCGAAGTACGCGGGTATTGGCTGGTTTGGGAAGAACACCTGCATTATTGATGAAAAGGCGGGTTCGTGGTTGTTCCTCGGGTGCATTCTCACGGACCTTCCCCTCGATACCGACGCTCCGGTTCCGGATCGATGCGGATCGTGTCGTCGGTGCATCGATGCGTGTCCCACCGATGCGATCCTGGCGCCATATGTTCTCGACAGCCGGAAGTGTATTTCCTATACAACCATCGAACTGCGCGGCGAGATTCCCGCGTCGGATCGGGAGGGAGTCGGGCTACATCTCTATGGGTGCGACATCTGTCAGGATGTGTGTCCGTGGAATCGCAGAGCCCCGGTGACTCTCAATGAGGAATTTCAGCCGAAGCCGGGATTGTTCTGGCCGGAAATCGAACGGTTGCTGGACAACGATGACGCGGCCTGGAAGGAATTGATTCGCGGCACTGCAATGCGGCGGGCGAAGGTCAAGGGACTGCTGCGGAACCTGATGGTGGTGGCGGGGAATTCCGGAGTCGTGCGGTTTGCGGACAGGCTGAAGAAGTTTTTGAATCATCCGGACGAAGTCATTCGATCTCATGCGAAGTGGGCGATCGAAAAACTTCAGCGTGAACTGTAGCGTCGGTGGTTTGCCACGAAGCAGCGCGTTAGGGGCACAAAATGAAAATGATTGAAGAAATAACTATAGTTCCGCCCACCCGCGCGGGCCATCCTCTCCCGCTGGGAAAGAGCTTCGACCGAAACATTTTTCCAACTTGCTATACTGCGACGTCGCTATGAAACAGAAAATCAATATCGGGCTGATCGGGTTAGGAACTGTCGGAACCGGAGTCGTTAAGATTCTTCAATCCAACGGCGATTTGATTCACCGGCGTCTTGGCGTTCCCATCGAGATCATTAAAGTTGCGGTTCGCGATTTGAAGCGCGACCGGGGCGTGTTGTTGAACGCCGGCGTGCTGACAACCGAACCGATGGAAGTGGTGACTCATCCGGATATCGATATCGTTGTTGAACTCATTGGTGGATACGAACCCGCGAAGCAGTTGATCCTCGAAGCAATCGCGCGCGGGAAACAGGTCATCACCGCCAACAAAGCACTTTTGGCCGAACACGGCGACGACATCTTTAACAAGGCTCGGTCCGCTTCCGTCCAGGTTGGCATCGAAGCCAGTGTGGCCGGCGGCATTCCGGTCATCAAAGCGCTGAAGGAATCACTGGCTGCGAATCGCATCCTGTCCATTTATGGAATCATCAACGGAACTTCCAATTACATCCTCACCAAGATGACGGATGAAGACCGCCAGTTTCCGGACGTTCTTGCCGAAGCGCAGAAAGCCGGATACGCCGAAGCCGATCCAACCTTCGATATCGAGGGGATCGATACGGCTCACAAGCTGGCAATACTCGTAAACCTCGCGTTTGGAACGCACGTGAAGCCGGCCGACATTTATACCGAAGGAATTTCGTCGATCCGGCCGATCGACATCGATTTCGGAAAGGAGTTCGGTTACAAGTTGAAGCTCCTCGCCATCGCAAAATATCGAGACGGCAAGGTGGAGTCGCGTGTGCATCCCACCATGGTTCCGGACGACTATCCCATCGCGAAAGTTCAAGGAGTGTACAACGCGATTCAAATTGTCGGCGATGCGTGCGGCGACATTATGCTGTACGGTCGGGGCGCCGGTTCGCTGCCAACCGGAAGCGCCGTCGTCGGCGACATCATCGACATTGGTAAAAACATCCTGATTAGCCCTTCGCGCGGACTGCCCACACCGCCGGACGCCGGGAAACCCATCGAAATCCAGCCGATGGAAAACATCACTGCACTCTACTACGTGAGGTTCATGGTGTTTGACCGCCCGGGCGTATTGTCTGAAATTTCCGGAATTTTCGGCAGATACAACATCAGCATCGCTTCGGTGATTCAGCGCGGACGCAAGGAAGGCAGTGCCGTTCCTCTGGTGTTCATGACGCACACAGCGCTGGAGCGCGACATGAGGCGCGCACTCGTGGAAATCGAACAACTGGCCTGCATGAGCGAAGATCCGGTATTGATTCGTGTGGAAGGCGAAGAACGTTAACGGCTACGCCGAAAACGCGCGGGCGCAGTTCTTTGAGGATCGTTTGGAAGCATAGAGCGCCTGGTCGGCTTCGGCCACCAGAGATTCGTAGTGGGCGCCCTTCTTATAATCGCTGACGCCGATGCTGACCGTGAGCGGGCAGGCATATCCGAGCGACTGCAGAATCTGACTCGACTGTACTTTCTGGAGTATCTTTTCGGCCGCTCTCATTGCGCCCACCAGCGTCGTGCCGGGCAGCACAACTCCAAATTCGTCTCCGCCGCATCGGAACACAAGGTCGGTGTTGCGCACCGTATGTTCGAGGGTCCGGCTCAATTCGGTCAGGACTTTGTTCCCTACAACATGCCCATACGTGTCGTTAACAACTTTGAAACTATCGACGTCAATCATGAGAAGAGATAGCGGCGTCTGATAACGTTCTGCTCTCGCCGCCTCGCGTGCCAGCACTTCATTGAAGAACCTTGTGTTGAATACTCCGGTCAGGGAATCTGTTGTGGCCGATCTCTGAAGTTCGGACACCAGTCGCGCATTTTCCACCGCCAATGCCGTGAACTCAGAAAGGTCCGCGGCGGTCGCCAGATCCTGTTCGTTCATGGTGTGTGGCGCAGCGGATATGGAGAGGAAAGCTCCAATGATTCCTTCCTTGGTCCGGATGGGGGTCGCAATCATCGAGATCAATCCGAATTCGTCGATGAATCGGCGCATTTCCGGGCCCGCGTTGGACAGATGCAGATTTTCGATAACCATCGAAGAACCTTCTTCCAGGACCGGACGCAGCAATCCGGTTCCGATGGATTCGAGAGAAGAGTTCAACGCCGACATCAACATGCGAACGATACGGTGCTGGTCGGTGGAATAGGCCGCTTCCAGTTTCAGTTTGGATTCTGTTTTTGTAATGATGAACGCCGTATCGCCGAGCACTTCGGTGGATTTCGTCACCACTTTTTCGAGGACTTCTTCAATCTGAAGGGACGAGGAAAACAGGCGCATCAATTCACTGAGGAACTGAGCACGGTGAACCTGATCTTCCAGTTTGTCGAGCAGGTGGCGGTAAAGAACTCCGGTGTTCCGTTCTTCAGAAGTGATGATGACGACGTCGGACTCGCGGAGTCGAGGCACCTGGCTTTCGATCGAAGTAACAACCTCTGCTTCAGGATTGCGTTCTTGTAAAACGTCCCGCAATTTCCTGCAGTGCTCGGTGTCCGTTCCGAGTATAAAAATCGTGTGGGCCATGAGAGTTTTGACTATAGGAAAATTATTCTTCGATCCCAAGAAAATTCATATTTTATTTGCGAGACTGCGCTTCCAAAACCAGTCGACGCCAGGAATCCGGCAACGCTTTGAGTTCCAAAGCGCGGTCCAGCATCTGAGGAGGGAGTTCCTGCCCGTTATATAGCCGCATGGCATCTGCGATGGTAAAGCGGGTTGTCCCATGGCTATTCCAGATGATCGAATCGCCACTTTGAAGATGACCTTCTTCGACAACCGCGAAATAAATTCCACTGCGTCCGGATTTCGTAAACGTCTGTAATATGTTTTTGTCTCCAAACTTTCCGGCCAGCTTGTAGCAGGGAAGGCGCGGCTGCACCACCACAAGCTGAGCCGTCCCGATCTGGACGATATCTCCAATACCGGCCTCCATCTCCAGAAGCCCTTCCGTCGTCAGGTTCTCCCCAAAAGCCCCCCATTTGAGTTCAAGCGCCGGGTACTGCTGCCGCCAGAATGCGTAGTGTTCGGACGGGTACGCGTATACAGCCTTGTTTACGCCGCCATGCACGGTGAGATCGGCCTGCTCATCGCCTTCCAGATTCAAAGTCCCGACCCGCACCGGCCCACTAACCGGACTCTTGTAAATGCCAGTTTGGGTCGTGTGGCTATCGAAAACGACCGGACGTGGCCGGCCGATTTGAACAGAAAGAATCTTCACTGGGGTATTGTTAATTCAAATTGTTTTCAACGTTTCAGCGGCTCAAGAAATCGCCGATAGGCTTCGTCGCCGTCTTCCATTTCATACTCGTAGCCGAGCGCCGCAAGAAAGCCTTCGAAAGCATCGTAGTCGGTCTCAGGGACTTCGAATGCGGCCAGCACCCGGCCGAAGTCTGCGCCGTGATTGCGATAGTGGAAGAGGCTGATGTTCCATCTGCCTCCCAGAGTGTCCAGGAACTGAAGCAGAGCTCCAGGGCGTTCCGGGAATTCAAAGCGGCATACCCGTTCCCGATCGACAGCCTGGGCGCGCCCACCCACCATATGCCGGATGTGGAGTTTCGCCATTTCACTGTCGGTCAAATCGGCGGTCTCGTAACCCTGAGCGTTCAGTCTGGCCTGGACTTCGTGGGCATCCTCGCGGCTCTGGATTGCCATTCCAACGAAGATCTCTGCACGGCTGCGTTCGCTCAATCGGTAATTGAATTCGGTAATCACGCGTTTCCCGAGCGTATTGCAGAACTGGCGAAACGCGCCTGGACGTTCCGGAATGGTTACGGCAAACAGCGCTTCGTGCGCTTCACCGAGTTCGGCGCGCTCGGCAACAAATCGCAGGCGATCGAAGTTCATATTCGCGCCACTGAGCAGCGCGACGAAATGCTGTCCAGTCGTCCGGGTTCGTTCAATGTAGGTTTTCATTCCAGCGACAGCGAGCGCTCCCGACGGTTCGACGATCGCGCGAGTATCGTCAAAGACGTCCTTGATTGCAGCGCAGATCTCGTCGTTACTCACGAGAATGATCTCGTCTACGGTGGCAGCCACGATTGGAAATGTCACGTTTCCAACCTTGCGTACCGCTACGCCGTCTGCAAAAAGTCCGACATGACTCAACTCTATCGGATGGCCGGCCGCAATGGATTGCCGCATGGCATCCGAATCCACGGGCTGAACTCCGATCACTTTGACTCCGGGCAAAACGCGTTTGACGTAGGCGCCGATTCCCGCGATCAGTCCTCCGCCGCCAATGGGGACGAAGATTCCTGCCAGGCCCTCAGGGCGCTGCCGGAGGATTTCATCGGCTATCGTGCCCTGGCCGGCAATCACAAGCAAATCATCGAACGGATGGATGAAGGTCATGCCCTTCTGTGACGCGAGTTCATCGCAGTGTGCCTTGGCTTCGGCATAGTGATCGCCGGCTAGCACTACTTCCGCCCCCAGCTCGCGGACGGCATTCACTTTGATGTCGGGTGTCGTTTTCGGCATCACAATCACCGCATACAGATTCAGCTTCCTGGCAGCAAGGGCGACACCCTGAGCATGATTGCCGGCACTGGCGGTAATGACTCCACGCTTTCGCTCGACCTCAGACAATTTCGCGATCTTGTTATACGCGCCGCGCAGCTTGAAGCTGAATACAGGCTGCTGGTCTTCCCGCTTCAGCCAAACCCTGTTGTTGAAACGCTTCGACAGCAGTGGCGCGAAATCCAGCGCCGATTCCTTCGCGACTTCGTAGACGCGGCTGGTCAGGATTTCGCGCAGCATGTCGTTCAGGGATTGTTCGGTGGCGGTATTCACAGCGTCATTGTAGCAAGGAAAAAGGGGTGTGACGGGATTCACAGAGTAAGAGGGCGGCAGTTTTAATAGCCAGGTCCCCTCACCCGGCCAGCGGGCGCGGCCACCCACCTGCGGGGAGAGGGATTTGCCAACTACTCTTCAACGTCCTATTCGACGTTGCGGAGAATCTCCAGCGGTTTCTGGCTGAGGACGCCAAAGCTGGCGATCCAGCCAGCCGAAACCGTCAAGGCTGCCGTGATTGCCGTCGCCACCAACACTGGTAACCACGTAAAGTGGTAAGGCGTATCCAGCAGGCGTGAGATCAGAATCACAGACATTCCGCTTCCCAGAACCGAACCCACCAGTCCTGCGACAATGCCGATAGTCGCAAACTCCGTGGAGAAAATTCGAACCAGCCGGCTTCGCGTGGCACCAACGGTTTTCAAAATCGCGACTTCGCGCATTCGCCGGAAGCGAGTGCCGGCCACGCTGGAAGCCAATACGATCAGTCCGCCCAAAATGGCAAACCCGGCGACAAATCGTACGGCCAGGCTGGCGCGGTCGACGATGTCTTGAATGATTTGCAGAACTTCAGCTCCGTTGACGACGGTCACGATCGGGAACTTCTGAAAGATGCGCGACTGAAGCGCCCCGATTTCCGACGGCGTCACCCGGATGGATCCGAAATAGAGTGTGGAAACACCATCAAGCCCGCCGGGTGACAGGACGAACTGACCGTTATTGGCAATGGTTGCGCCGTCCGTGCGCCGGATATTCGCGACACGTGCCCGAATCGACTTTCCAGCCGGAATCGTGGGAGTCCATTCCAGAAAACTGCCAACGTGGATTTGCAGAGTTTCTGCGGCGGATTGCAGGACGGACACCAGTGTTTCGTCGGAGGTATTCTCTTTTTCACTCCACCACGTCCCGTTCAGAATTTTCGTTGCAGGAGGAATATCCCGGCTGACGGTGAGGGTCACGGGTGAATCCAGAAAGCGGCGAGACTTTTCTGTCGGAGCCATTTGCTCGAGCGCTTTTCCATCGATGGATTCCAGCTGCGCGGAAGCAGAAGACGTGAGTGGATTCCGCCCTGTTATCGCCGGATCGCTCTCGATGAATCGATCGAGGGCTTCGTGATCCGCTTCCGTTACGTTGATGAGGAAGACGTTGGGGGCATCCGGCGGAGCCGTTGACTGGATTTCATCCAGTATCGAGTGCTGCACCGAGTAGACGCTCAACGTAAACATCACTCCAATGGAGATGCTCGCCAGTATTGCGTTCGCATGGGCGCCCGGGCGATAAAGATTCGCGATTCCGTGGCGCAATGCCGGGGAGTTTCGAATCGCACTTTTCGTCGACAACGATTTCAGAATACGCAGCAGCAGCGCGCCAACTCCACCAATAATGAAGATCGCAACGGCAAGACTTGCCGCAAATACCGTTGCGTAGATGAAAGAGGCACTGATCCACACCGCAATGGCCCACAACCCGGCGATGGTTCCACCGCTGGCAAGCAGGCTGGCGGTATCCCAACCGGACCTGGAATCGTCGGAAAATTCCCTTCGCAACAGAAACGATGGCCGCACGGTACGCACCGACAACAAGGCGGGAAGAGCAAACAATACGGTCGTGAGAATCCCGGATGCCACGCCTTTCGTCATTGCCATCCACGGCAAAACGGTGATGACCCGGACATCGAAATACGTTGCGAGCAGTCTCGCAAATGCAGACTGTGCGATTGCTCCGAAGATGGCTCCAGCAACACTGCCGGACAGACCCAGCCAGAGAGCCTGAACGAAGTAAATCCGAAGGATGTCTGCAGAGCGGCCGCCCACGCACTTCATGAACGCAATGCTGGTCATTTTTTGACGGATGTGGCTCTGCATGGTTGCACCAACCCCAAGCCCCCCGACAATCAAGGCAATCAGGCTGACCATCGCCAGGAATCGCGTCGCCCGGTCCAATGCGCGTGTAAGCGCCGGATTCGTTTCGGTGTAATCGGTGACGCGGGCGCGGCGTCCAAATGAGTTTTCCAGGCTGGTGCGGAGAACCGCGACGTCCCGATTTTCCGGCAGCTTCAAAAGCACGCGTTCGGTGACGCGGCTGACGTCACTGACGATGCCGGTGTCCTGAAGGCCTTCGCGGGTGAGAAACACCCGTGCGCCGAGTGAAAAACCTGTCGTCATTCGATCCGGTTCGCGCAGTATTCGCGCCGCAATACGAAACTCTCTCTTCCCGATACGAATCGTGTCGGATCTGGTGATGTTCAGACGACGAAGCAGTTCATCGGATACAGCAACCGTATCTTTATCTATCCGTGCATTTGCAGGATCGAATTCCACGCTTCCGTAAAACGGATAGCGTGTGAAATCGGCGCCCTTGATGGAGGCCAGAACCGGAGTATGGCCTTCCGATAAAGCCATGCTCACCGTTTCGGTAACACGCGTGGTTTGGATGCCATCCGATTCGAGCTTGTGAATGGTTTCGAAGTCCGCATCCGTCGGCCTGTTTGGCAGCCGCACCGCGACATCGGCCGCCATCAGGCTTCTCGCTTCCCGCCGCAGTGTGTACCTAACCGATTCGTTGAAGCCCGTGACGGCGGTCAGCGCGCCAGTTCCCAGCGCGATAGCCAGCACAAGGAAAGCAAATTTCCCTGGGGCGGCGCGGGTCTCTCTCCACGACATGCGGAAGGTGAATCTCAAGTCGACGCAACCTTTCCATCTGCGAGGAAGATGTGACGGTCTGCATGGGCGGCCAGTGCCTGATCGTGCGTTACCAGAATCAGTGTGGCTCCTTCCACGGTATTCAGCCGAACGAGAAGCTCGAGCACATGCTGACCGTTTGAACTGTCCAGGTTTCCCGTGGGCTCGTCCGCAAACAGCACGGATGGTTTCATCATGAAGGCACGGGCCAGCGCAACGCGCTGCTGTTCGCCACCGGAGAGCTGGGTCGGATAATGCGTGCGTCGATCGATGAGGCCCACACTCTCTAGCAGGTATTCGGCTCGAGGCTTCGCGGCGGCAACTGTGTCGCCAAGCATTTCCATGGGAAGCATCACGTTTTCAAGCGCGGTCAGGGTGGGGACAAGATGATAGGCCTGAAAGACGAAGCCGAGTTTGCGTCCACGGAGAACCGCCATCTTGTCTTCACTGAGGCGAGTGATGTCGGTGCCATCGATTTCAATGGATCCGGAAGTGGGCCAGTCCAGCCCGGCGATCAGGCCGAGCAGTGTGCTTTTGCCGCTCCCGGACGGTCCCATGATGGCGACAAACTGGCGATTCGGAATTTCGAGGCTGATATCGCGAATGATTTCCACCGTGGTGGCGCCATTGCGAATCGTCTTTACCAGGTTTCGAACAACGATCATTCAAGGATTGTACGGGGATCTGATCCATGTTCAATTCCCAATGCTCATCCGAGCGGACGGCTCAACTTCAATTCCTTGGATGAGCACTAAGCATTGAGAATGAAGATTGGATCAGCTCCTCGCTATCCGTTACGGCAGCGTCGGCTTTTCGAATGGCTTCTTTTCCGGAGTCAGGCTCTTGACGAAAGCAACCAGCTGGGACAATTCTTTCGGACTGATGCTACGCCTTTTCAGCTTCGGATCGAGATTGTCATTCTTGATACCGCCCTTCCACATAATGTCGATCGCCTCTTCGAGCGTTTTAGCGCGGCCATCGTGAAAGTAGGGAGCAGCGTCGACCAACCCACGAAGCGTGGGAGTCTTAAACGCTCCCATCATTTCTGCGGCCTTGCCATCCGTGGTTCCCGCCTTCCTGGATTCGTCATCCAGGATCTTGCCGCGGCCCGGCTCGGGCCTGGGTTTGTCCATTCCGATCCCCACATTGTGGAACAGGGTGTCCGTATACAGCGGCGGAAGATGGCATAGTGTGCAATTCGCCTTGTTCTGATGGCTGAATACGTCAAATCCTTTCACGACATCCTCGGGGACTGCCGTTTTGTCGCCCTGTTCGTATCGATCCCACGGTGAATCTTCCGATTTGATCGTTCTCATGAACGTCGCCAGCGCTTTTGCAATTGCATCTCCGGTTGCGGGCCCGCCCATCGCTTTTTGAAAGGCGTCCTTATATCCCGGGACTTCATTCAGCTTCATCGCGACCTGATCGGGATCGCCTCCCATTTGAGTCTTCCAGGCGGCGGTTGCCACGGCTTCCAGGGTTTTCCCGCGCCCGTCCCAATACAAGGCCGGGAAATAACCGACGTTATTCAGCGATGGAGCTGCTCGTGTATTCATGCTGCCATCGAACTTTGCAGTCAGTGCTTTGCCCGACGTCCATCCGTTTTCCGGGTGATGGCAGGATTCGCAGGACATCTTTCCTGTTTTCGAAAGCCGTGTGTCGAAGAAAAGCTGCTTGCCCAGCGCCGCTTTTTCAATAGAGATCGGATTGTCGGCAGGAACTATCATCGGTTGATTCTGCAATCCGCCATGGTCTGCGGATGCGGCCGACGGCTTCGCCTCAGGTGCCGGTGTCGCTGCGGGTTTTTCCGAATTATTCCCACAGGACGAAGCAAGAAGCGCCAGGATCAGCATTGCAGTAACCGTATATGAAGCAGACTGCGAGGATTTCATGCGGTCCTTCCTTAACAAGTCAAGTTACGGTGGACAGGCGGAGTTTATTTCAGCCGTCCGGGGGCGATGGCCAAAAAGTTTCTGAAGTTTTAGTCATAAAATCTGCAGAGATTGTCACGGCAGTATAAGATCCGTATCGCGTATGCGACCGGCCACAGGATTAATCGGGATTATCGCTTTTTTGTTGGGACTTTGGACAGGTCCGTTCTTCCATATCCACGAAGTCGTTGATCCCGATACACACAACCACCTTGTCACGCTGCACTCCCATCTTGCTGAGGATTCTCTAGAGCCGGATTTTTCGGGAACAAGAATCGAGAATGGGTTCCGCCATGATCACGGCACCGCGGTTACCGTCCTTGCGGGTAGCGGGCGGAGGACGCAAACCGTGGTCGCGGTAGTTCACTCTTCGCGTGTGATTTTTGATCCATCGATTCTTACAGGGTTTGGTGTCGACGCCCCCGTGCGTGCTCATGATCCGCCGGCGCGACTGAGCTCCAGCCCGCGTTCACCTCCGTTGTAGCCCCCTGTCGTTTCTGCTTTGAAGCGGACAGCTTCGAAGTGTGTTCAGGCGCGGTTTTCAATGTTGGAATAAATATGTCGAATCAAAGTGTTTCTAAAAGTCGCATCGCAGGATTGACTGCGGGAGTTGTTCTGGTCATTGTTCTGGCTCTTGTGGCACCGCAATTTGCGAGTGCGCATAACGTGTCGCAGCGCGACGCATCGTTTGTCGAATCGAACAAAGGATCTGCCATTCCAGCGTTCATGTATCTTGGGGCCAAACATATGGTGACCGGATACGATCATTTGTTGTTTCTCGTGGGAGTGATCTTCTTTCTGTACCGCCTGAAGGACGTCATTCAATATGTCAGTCTGTTTACCATCGGCCACAGCCTCACGCTGCTCGCCGGAGTCTTCGGGAACATCCATGCGAACTCTCATATCGTGGATGCCATCATCGGATTCTCCGTCGTCTACAAAGCGTTTGACAACATGGATGGATTCAAACGATTCCTTGGGTTCCAGCCCAACACAAAAATTGCGGTTTTGATATTTGGACTGTTTCACGGTTTTGGACTGGCGACGAAGCTGCAGGAATTTGCGCTCTCGAAGGATGGCCTTATTGCGAACATCGTCAGCTTCAACGTTGGAGTGGAGATTGGGCAGTGTCTGGCGCTAACGGCGGTGCTCATTGGTTTGAGCGTGTGGAGGACACGTCCCGGATTTCTGCATCACGCCTTCATGACGAATACCCTGCTCATGGTGGGAGGTGTCATTCTCGTGGGATATCAGGTCACAGGATACTGGGTGGGACAATAATGACAAATGAATCAAGGTCTCAAATACAGGTTCCGCCAATGGCGTCCGCAGCGAAGATCGCCATGGCAACGGTCGTGGCATTTATTGTTGGAGGAGTGGTGCTGGTCACGGCCGTTCTTCCGGCAGAATACGGCATCGATCCGCTGGGAACAGGGAAGGCTCTGGGATTAACCGAACTGGCAAATTCGACGGTGAAATCGGCGCCGGTGACCGCTGGCGGCGATACTCCGGCAGTAACCATCGTACCCGCGGCGGATGGGGTGAACGAAGATGGCGCTCCGATGGTGAAGCACACATTTATTTCTCAGCCCTCGCGATACAAAGTGGACTCCAGAGTTATCGTGCTGGCGCCGGGTGAAGGGATGGAAATCAAGTATCACATGCCGAAGGGCGGCGGTTTGATTTACTCATGGACAGCTACGGAAACCATTGGCTATGAACTTCATGGTGAGCCCGACAAGAATCCGCCGAATACGCGTATTGGATACTACGAAAGTTACGATCTCGATCGAAAGGTGGGAAAGAACCAGTCGCATGGCGTGTTCATCGCACCCAGCACGGGAATCCATGGATGGTTCTGGGAAAACACCAGTAAGAAGGAAGTTACATTGAACCTCGTATCGTCCGGATACTACGACTGGATTTTTCAGAATCGCCACGATATGGAAACCATCCTGCAACCCACTGATCCGAAGTAGACGAGCGCTTGCAGACGACTGAATCGTCTGCGAATGCGACGACGATAGAGTTTGCCCGTTGCCGGCGCGGTCTATCACCGCGCTGCGCAACGAGAACGGGATTGACGGTTTCCACACTTCCCGATGGAGAAATTCGGTAGACTGCAGCGATGAATCTGGCGATTGAAACGAGAGATCTGACGCGCTTTTTTGGAACCTCGAAGTCCGACGAGTTCCGAGCGGTCGATCAGGTAAACATTCAGGTTGAGCGCGGAACCTTTTACGGATTTCTCGGGCCGAATGGTGCAGGGAAGTCGACGACGATCAAAATGCTCACCGGCCTCCTGGCTCCTTCCAGCGGGGAGATTTATGTCCTCGGACTGAACATGTCGGATGCGAAACAATCCCTGGAAGCAAAGGGGAAAATTGGCGTTCTTCCTGAAGATCTCGCGCTGTTCGACAATCTGACGGCACGTGAACAGCTCACCTTTGTCGGCCGCATGCACCTGCTGCCGCGGGAAACCATTCGAACTCGCATCGACGAACTTTTGTCGCTTCTCGGCCTGGAGAAGGAAGAGAAGAAGTTAACCCTGGAATACTCGCACGGGATGAAAAAGAAGCTGGCTCTTGCTTCAGCGTTGCTCGCAAATCCCGATCTGCTTTTTCTGGATGAACCTTTCGAGGGCGTAGATGCGGTGACATCTCGAATCATTCGCGACACGCTGAAGGGGTACGTCGACCGAGGGTCGACGGTATTTCTGACTTCACATGTGCTCGACGTCGTTGAAAAGTTGTGTTCGCACGTCGGAATTATCGTGAAGGGACAGCTGGTGGAGCAGGCTTCCCTCGATGAAATTCGACAGGGCAGTTCTCTGGAGGAGCGCTTCCTTAAGAAGGTGGGAGCCGATGCGGAGATGGGACACAAGTTATCGTGGCTGGAAGATGTGGCTACATGAACTGGGAGCATCTGCGTGCATTCCTGTGGCTGCGTTCACGCCTCAGTGCGAACAAGTCCAGACGTGCCGGTAGCCTCAGCAACACACTCAGTACCATCTTCCTGGTTCTCGCCGTTATCACCGCCATCATTGCGTTTATCGGAAGTCTGGTTCTTTCGTACAACCTGGTGGCCAGGCAGTCCCCGTCCGTTGTGATGTACGTATGGGATGGCGTTGTCGCGGTATTTCTTTTCTTCTGGCTCGCCGTATTGTCGGTGGAATTGCAGCGGTCCGAACTCCTGCCGCTGGAGAAATTCCTGCACTATCCCATTTCCGTCTCCGGCTTATTCCTCATCAACTATGTCGCGTCTGTCGTCAGCGAACACTTTGCTGTTTTCTTATTCATTCCAGCGATGCTAGGCCTTTCCCTCGGGTTGGTCATCGTCCGCGGCGTCGGAATGCTATGGCTGTTTCCGCTTCTCCTGGCATTTTTGCTGATGGTAACGGCGGTGACTTATCAGTTTCGAGGGTGGCTGGCGGTGCTGATGCTAAACAAACGACATCGGCGAACGGTGGTCACTGTCGTCACGCTCGTATCGGTGGTGCTGTTTCAATTGCCGTACCTTTCGACGCGGGTATGGGGCGGGCGACGATCCCGCAGGCCTGCGATAACCAGCAACGAGCAAGCAGGACAAATTGCAAAAACGGTGAGTATGACTGTTCCACTGGGATGGCTGCCGTATGGCGCGATGGCTTCTGCCGAAGGAAGGTATCTTCCTCCGGTTCTGGGGATCCTGGGGATGACACTTATCGGTGCCGTCAGCCTGCGACGTTCGTATCGCACCACCGTCCGGCTGTACACCGGTAATTACGGTTCAGGCCAAACAAAGAAGAACGCAACGAAAGCCGCAGTGATTTTATCGCAGGAATCTGTGGGAAGTGTTCCGGCGACCTTATCACAATCTGCAGGTGCAGGATCGTTGCTCGAAATTCAGCTGCCCTGGGTTTCCGAGCAGGCCTCCGTAGTTGCGCTGACGACGTTCCGATCCCTGACTCGCGCGCCTGAAGCGAAAATGGTTTTGCTGTCTCCGTTAATCATGATTTTTATTTTTGGAACTTCTGTCTTAAAAATGTCGTCTCATCCTGGAGAATTTACTGGACCGCTGATGGCTTCTGCGGTTCTCGCCATGATTCTTTTTGGCATGGTACAGCTTGCCGGAAATCAATTTTCATTCGATCGAGGCGGATTTCGAAATTTCGTTCTGGCGGCGGCTCCAAGAAGAGAAATCCTCCTGGGAAAGAACCTGGCACTGGCGCCGATTGTTCTGGGATTGGCATTGGTGGCCATGATTCTGCTGCAGGTGGCTTTTCCGATGCGTCTGGATTATTTCGTCGCCGCACTCTTCCAGATGGTAACGATGTTTCTCCTGTACTGCTTGTTCTCCAATTTCATATCGATCCTCAATCCGACCGCGACAACCGCCGGTTCTCTGAAGCCAGCGGTGAAGCCTTCCGGCAAGACACTCCTTTTCGGGCTGCTCACGATGGCGCTTTTCCCCTTTGCGCTGGCGCCTTCCATGATGCCTCTGGGCCTGGAGGTCGGGCTTCACTGGCTGGGCTGGTTTCCGGGAATTCCGATATCGTTGCTGTTCAGCCTGGGGGAGGTTCTTGCCGTAGGATATTTGTATTCCTGGGTGCTGGATCGTCAGGGAGAGTTGCTGCAGTCCCGCGAACTGAGAATTCTGGAAGTCGTGTCGGCGAGTGCAGCAGAAAGTTAGATCTTCGATTGAATGGCGGACTCTCAGAGTTTCTTGCCGCGTCCAAGCGAGAAAAGAATTCCCTTCAGGTAGGCATCGAGCCCAGCGCGCTCCACGTTCTTGCGGATGACTGTGGCCAGTTCGGTTTCCGGATCATCGATGAGACGTGCAATTTCCGCAGTGAGTTCCTCGATCCGTTTGATTTCTTCATCAATGACGGATGAGGCGAGCGTGGAGACAACGTTACCGTTATCGCCGGATCCGTCAGCCGCTTTCACGTATACGACGTCCATCTGGGACGCGGCGTCTTTGACTCTCTCGGCGAGCTGAGTGTTTTCCAGGACCAGTTCCTGCATGCGTCCTTCGAACTGTTGTCGCAGGTCGCGGACTACATCGGCGCTGACCAGGTCACTTGTTTCCGCCAGACGAAGGACGAGCCGTTTCCTTTCTTCCTGGATCTGATCGAGTTCCTTCTTGAGCCGACTCACTTCTTCCGATAAAGCTCCATCTGCCGGGTATGCCGCTGCCGCCTGTGCCGCCTGTTCCAACGTCTGCTGCGTCTTTTTCAGCTCCCGCTCCAATTTTCCCCGCGCCTCCTCACTTTCACGAAGCTGCTTTTCCAGATCCGAGCGGGTCTTGATGTATCGTCCAGTAAAGTCCTGGAGTTCTGCGGAGTGCGTTTCCTTCAGTTTCGCGATTTCATGTTTTGATTTTTCGAGATCGGCCGCAAGAGCTTCGCGAGTTCGAATGGCTTCCTGCAGGCGCTTGTCGAGTTGCTCGTCACCTCTCCTGGGCGGGCTGGCCGCAGTGGCGGCGGATTGTCGAAGCCTGGCCGCCTCTCCGGCAAGGTTGGCTTTTTCCGCCTCCCAATCGGCCTTTGCCGCCTGGAGTCTGGCTGTCATGTTTTGAAGTTCCGTCGAGTGAGCTGCGTTTAGCCTCCCAAGCTCCTGTCTTGCCTTTTCGAGATCTGCGGCAAGGCCATCTCGTGTTCGAATGGCGTCCTGAAGCCGTTTTTCGAATTGCTCGTCTTCCTTCCGGGCAGTACTTGCCTGACCGGCGGATTCTCGAAGATTCGCCGCCTCGTTTACCAGACTCGCCTTCTCGGATTCCCATTCGTTCTTTGCGGCCAGGAGCCTGGCTGTCATGTTTTGCAACTCGGCGGAGTGGGCTTCCTTCAATCTGGAAAGTTCCTGCCGCGCTTTTTCAAGGTCGGATGCCAGTTCCTCCTGAAGGCGAACGGCTTCCTTCAACCGATTTTCAAGTTGTTCATCGGACTTTCGAGGAGGGCTGGCGGCGGCGCTGGGTGGACCATGTTTTGCGGCATCGCTGGTGAGAGTGCGCTTTTCGGCCTCCCATTGGGCCTTCGCCGCGACGAGCGCATCCTCAGCCTGACGCTTTGCACGCATCGCTTCGTCGTACTTCGAATCCAGTCTTCCGCGATCGGTTGGGTTTGCGCGCAGGGGATTATTTGAACGTTCGATCAGTTCGGCAATGCCCTCCTGAAGCCGGGAGATCTCGGCCTGTAATCTGCCGCGTTCCTTTTCCCATACCTGCGATGCTTCTTTGATGGTTTCGTCGGCTGCTGCCTGCAGTTTTGCGATTTCCTGGGCGTCAATGGCCGAATCCGGCCTGGCTTCGGCGAAGTCTCTTCCCGATTGCCGGGCTTCAGCCAGTGCCGATTCCAGACGGTCAATTTCGGAATTCAGACGGCGTCTTTCGGTTCGCCACTTTTCGGAGGATTGCTCGAACTCTTCCTCGATCTGGGATTTCTGCCGCTTTGCTTCTCTCAGTTTTGCTTCAAACTGAGCCGCGATCTCCTCGGAGAGCTGTCTTCGCAAAGCCTCGATTTCCATTGCGGCAGTATAGCAAGGGAGCTTTCTAAGTGATTTAGAGACTAAAAGGAGAATTTGCCGACTGAAGATTCGTTTCAACCCGGCCGACGTCCGATTCCGGCAATCGTCCGAACGATCCATTCCCGCGGTTGGCCATTATGGGTCTGCGCCTGAAAATGAATCGCCCCGTCACGCCCGCCGTGGCGATTGCGATGACGAGAGTGAACCGATTAAGTGCGTTGTGTCACGGCAGAACTCTATCGGAGACCCCGACTTTTGTTGCGCGCCTGACCTTAACCACGAAAACTCCGGCTAGTCCCAGCCCTAAAAGGACAAAAGACGACGGTTCCGGGACCAGAGTTAACGATTCCAATCCTCCCGACTCTTGCGAGCCATCGGAGTAGCTGACGAAATATTGGAAATGTTGCGCGTCATGAATTGGCGTCGGCGGAGTGAAACTTGGACCGTTTAATCCGTTAGGACCGAGATAACTAAAAATTGAAAGTCCGGTCACTGAACGACCATTAAGAACAGGACCCGATACGGTTGATCGTTCAATCCACCAGTCCCCTCTTGCTTGATCCAATGCCGAACCATAGGGAGGTTGATAATCCAATATGTCCAGGCCACTCGGAAAACAACAGCCCCCAACCCCGGAAAAGGAATAAGCTCCATACGTTCCCGTAATCAATGGAGAAAATGCGTGGTATTCGACGAACGGTGTGGGGGGGAAACCGCCAGAAGCGAATAACCCCTGGTCACTAATTGTGAAAGGAGTGGAGTCGTCCAACATGAAGCTCCCAGCTACGCCGCTGCTGGTGCTAAACGTGTAGAGAATCGAGTTGGCAAAGGCCGAAGCGGAGAGCCCGAATGTGATTGCCAGAACCAAAAAAAGAAAACGAACTGCAAGTCGTCGCATTTCTTTCATCCTTTCCTTATTCCCTGTAGTCGTCATAGAGGGCCTGGAATATCGATATTTTCAAATCAATCCAGTTCACCCTCAAAGCCAACTGCCTGCCGTTACAGATTTGCTTAACCTGCGAGTGACCTTTTTGAAGTCTCACGGAGGGCTGATTGTAACAAAGAATACTCTTCTGAATTCATGTTGTCGCGTCATTCTCGCATAAGTCACGGCGTGCTGGAATGGGCCTCCTATCTCGGGATTTTTCGAACTCACTCCGAAGTTCTCATCGACACCTCAACCGCCAACACACGAAACGGACGGAGCGCCTCAGCCGAAATAAGCCAACAAGAAACACGAGATGGACCCGGGCAAATCTGACCCGCGGTACGATCCGTCAACCGAAAGCGAACTCATTCGGGAAATCACTATCGAGCAGGGGTTTTGACCGGACAGCCGGGCATGAAAGCTCCTGCCGCTTTGGTCCGATCGCAAAGCTCCTGCGCGGCTTTCGTCATGCGCTGGATATCCTGCAGGACCTGTGGCAACGGCAATACTCGTCCATGAACCGGTACATCCGTGTCCACTTGAAGATTCCAATGCCGGATGTTGTCGATATAGGTGTTCTGCCAAAAATAGAGTTCCCAGCCGACATCGAAGAAATCGGCTTGAACCAAAAGCTTATCGCGCGGAACGTACGCAAATACGCCTTCCGCCATGTGACTCTGGGAAACGGCATGATAGAGGTGCACTTCCATGGCGCTGTCTTTCATCTCCAACTCTTCATCCACGGCCAGGAATTTGAGCGCCTTCGGATTCGCGCCGATCGCATCGGGGCCAATCGTTCCTTTGCGGGCGGCGATTTCGCGCAACAGACCCTCGTTGCCTTTATGCGCAATGACAGTCAGGCCTTCAGCGATGGCTTGCCGGATACCTCCGGTATGATCGAAGTGGTGATGGGAAACGATCACTTCGGTAAGCGGCTTGCCAGGAACTGTCGACCGTGCACGCTCAATCAATGCTTTCGTCCACGCCTGGCTTGACGGTGCTTCGAACATCGTCAGGTGGTCAGCGAATTCGAACAGAATCGAGTTTGCTCCGCCGCCTCCGCCGGCCGAATGCAGCAGCCACACGCCCTTGGCAACGGATGTGACTTGTGGAACCGGCGGAGCGGGAAGGGCCGGAACGGGCGCCGACCGAACGTCGGGCGGAGCCGCGAGATCATCGATCAAATCGTCGATCGTGTATTTTTCCACGTAGGTCTTGGTGGCGGTGATATTCCGGAAGTCTATTGTGGTGTTGTACCCCATCGGCAGGCGAATCCCCTTGAAGGGGAGGTATCCTGTATAGGTTGTTCGTAACGTGACGTCCCCCAGGTTTTCATTTCGTTCCATCCAACTCACCCACACCGGGAGGTGCGAAACGTTGTCAATCGCAAGAGTCAACCTGTCATCGGTCGCCGTGACCACATCGGCAAGCTGCACGTTTCCTTGCCTGCGAAGGTTGTTCAATTTCGTCGAAGGATCCAAAGCGATTCGCACGATGGCCACAGGGTTGTTCAACATGTCCAACCGCCGCGCACGTGCCGCAGCCTCAGTGCCACGGACGGCGCGTCCGCCGATCACGTTGTATGCAATTTGTCCATCGAGGTAGACCGTATTGAGATCCGCCGGTCCGAGATATCCTGCAGCCGACGCAAAAACGAAATTTTGATGATTGCGCTGGCGCACACGCATGCGGCGATGTTCGAGGTCTATCGTTTTTTCATATTCCGGTATGCTGACCCATTTCTGCGGCGCATCCGGAGAAGCCGAGATATTGCCCCCTCCATTCATATAGGCCGTCTCTCCATAGCCCTCGAGAACGATGGTCTTTACTGCAAGAATGCGTTCTCTTCCACCCAGGGCCTCAGCGGCACCGTCGATCAGGCGCACGGCCGCTTGCGTTTGCTGTTGAATAGAGGCATAGGCCATTGATGCTGCAACGCTGGTCACGAGGAACAGCAGAGTGAGCGGAAGAGATTTTTTCATAGCCAATCCGATTGAATATTGAATTAGGTCCCGGGATATCCGTTCTCGCTTCTCCTGAGGTCTCTGGTGCCCTGGTTACTTCTGAGTCGGCTTCTTCCAGCGCGAGTAGTCGGATTTCAACAAGTTCTTCGGATCGTCCGGGGAAATATGATGCCTGACGCCATTTGCGTCTTCGAGGCATTCGTCCTCGATGATCCGGGCTGACGGTTCTTTGATTCGATAAAGAACGGTGCGGAGCGTCCATGGCTTCGAATAGACGACCGGATCCTCGATCCGTGCTTCGTAATCCATCGTATCGGCGCCGGTCATCCTGTAACGTTCCACGATGTGGATATCCGTGCTGTGAAAGTTTCCCGCCTTGTCCAACCAAAGCTGATCGGTAAGCGCCACGACATCAGCAACCAGCGTGTCTCCCTCCCAACGATAACGTGTATCGCCCATCCACCAGTCTGCGCTGTCGAAGTGCGGTCGAGTGTCCGGATGAAAGACTCGGAAAGCGTGATTGTCCTGGTACACAATCGCAAAGTTTCCCGGGCTTTGAAGAATCTGCAGTGGGGTCGGTAGATACGTCGCGCGGGGAACACCGGCCTGGTAACACTTAATAGACGGATCGGCCGTTGCTCTGTTCTTATAGTTCTCTTGCCGCTGCGCGAGGGACTGCGGTTTGTACGGAATCTTCCCATCGGGGGTATCAATGATGATGCTCCTGGCGGCGGCTATGCCCTTTTCCGCGGGATGACCTTCGATATTGATGTAGGCCGTATCGCGTACCTGCCAGATGCCGCGAAAGTCCGGCGTCTTGCCGTCCGACAATCGGGCTGGAGTGAACGGCTTCTGCGTTTGTGCATCCCCAGTCAGAGCCAGCGCCGTCACAATCCCGGCGACCGCAATCGAGCAGAAAGCAAGCCGTAAGGAGCGAATGTTCATTTCGTCCTCAGCTTTTTGCCGCCGTCTTCTTCGGTGTAGTGTTGCAGGCTCCGCTCGCCTTCGAGGCAGCTGTATTCAAGGATTTGCTGCTCGGCGGGCACGCGTTTGAGTGTGAAGCGCATCTCGACGGGTTTCACGAAGACGGTTGGATCGGTGATCGTCGCTTCATAGAGAATGGTGTCGGCATCCGTGAGTGTGAAGCGTTCGACCACCTGTTCGTTTTCGTCAACGAAGTTTCCGGCCATATCCAGCCAGGTGCGGCCATTGAAGTTGCTCACGTCCACGACGAATGTGTCGCCTTCCCAGTGGCCGCGAGAGTCTCCATCCCATGCCCAGTAGTTTCGTGGATGCCGGCTGTTGTCGGTGGGAATGATGCGAACGTCGTGCATGGCTTCGTGCAGCAGCGCCACGTACTTTTCATCCTGGATGATCTGGATGGGATAGAGCCCGCCGGGCTGATCCAGGGCCCGCGGAACCCCAGGCAGATGGCAGCGCGCTTCGGGATCTTCGTACCCGCGGCGCATCCGGTCCATCTTCTCGGCTTCGGCCTCCGGAGTGTATTCGTATCGACTCGGCGCGGGGCCGCCTCTGGTCCCGCCACCTCTGACGCCACCTGCGGCGAGATTTGTCCCATCCAGCGAGCCGATGAACAGTCCCTGAAAGCCGCCCGCACTCTTCAGCCAAAGACCCTGAAAATCAGGGCGTCCACCGGGAAGTCTGGGAACAGTTGCACCGGGCGCATTCGATGAAGTTCGCGTTGCCTGTGCTGCGATAGGAGCGGAGCCGCCGACGCTCAAAAACACACACAGAGCTGTCGCAAGGCCGAAGCAGTGCAAGGTGGAAACACGCTTCACCGTCTCCTCACTTTCCCTGCGGCACCGCTTCAGGGGTGGCTTGAGAGTTCAGTGAAGAACCCGCGAACACATTGCGGCCGTCCGCCAGAGTTACGCGTGCTGCATTAGCGGTGCTCGATCCGTCCTTGGCTCGGTATGCCTCGATTGTGATCTGATCTCCCGGTTTCAGTGAATTCTTTGTCCAGCCAAGCCGCATCAACCCGTTGGGATTCGAGGTCTCGACCATCCACCGCACTTTATCTCCGCCAGGCCCGGTAACATCCAGTGTGATCCATCCGTGAGGGTTCATCATCTCCCATTTCACGACGATGCCTTTGAGCGTTACCGGTTTCTCGGCGTCGAACTCCGCGGCGAACGAGTGGTGTGCCACCGCGTAATCGACAGTCAGCAGGATGGCGAAGAACGGCAGGAACACGAACCCAAAAAAGTTAGGCTTCACGAGTGAACCTCCTATTGCCAGTGTGTATCACGACGCTATTTACTTTATTTGTTTTGAATGCGCCTGAGACGAGTCGAACGTCCGACCTTTGGTTTCGGAGACCAACGCTCTATCCAGCTGAGCTACAGGCGCGCGCTCTAAACTTGTAGCACAAAAAAAGAATCACTGCGAGCCAGACGAGGCTTGCTCGATATAGGGTTGTTCCGGGCTGATGCGGATGCATGCAGCCCAGTGGTGTGGCTGAATCTCTCGCAATTCAGGTACGGTTTGCCGGCATTCGGCAACAGCCCAGGGACAGCGCGTATGAAACCGGCATCCGTTCGGAGGATTGATTGGCGACGGCACATCGCCTTCGAGTACGAGTCGACGTCGCGTCGCTTCGACTCTCGGATTCGGAACAGGAACAGCCGACATGAGCGCCTTCGTGTAAGGCATCAGGGGATTATCGTAGACGGCCTTCGCGTCGGCGACCTCCACAAGTTTACCCAGGTACATCACGGCTACGCGGTCAGAAACGTGACGTATCGCGCGCAGATCGTGCGAAACAAAAAGATACGTGAGGTTTCGTTCGCGGCGGAGCCTTTCCATCAGATTCATGATTTGCGCCTGGATTGAAACATCAAGCGCCGAGATCGGCTCATCGGCAACGATAAAGTCCGGATTGGCTGCCAGTGCGCGCGCAATCCCGATTCTCTGCTGCTGTCCGCCGGAGAATTCGTGCGGATACCGCCGAACAAATCGTGTACTTAAGCCAACAGTTTCCATCAATTCCCGGATTCGGCCGTCCCGCTCGCCACTTTTGTATAAAGAGAAGGTATCCAGCGGTTCGGAGAGGATCTGGGCCACGGTCATCCGCGGGTCCAGTGACGCATAAGGATCCTGAAAAATCATCTGAAGATGGCGTCGATGCTTCTGCATTTCCGAATGAGACAGATGCGCAAGATCCTGACCGCGATAGAACACAGAACCGCTCGTAATTTCGGACAATCTCAGAATCGCGCGGCCCAGCGTCGTCTTCCCGCAACCGGATTCTCCCACCAGCCCGACAGTTTCTCCGGGATGAATGTCCAGGCTGACCCCGTCGACGGCCTGTACCAGCTGGCGGCGGCGTTTGAAATGGACTTTCAGATCACGAATGGAGATGAGTGGATTCGCCATAAACCTCCTTCGCGAAGTGGCAGAGTGATTCGTGACTCGGCGCGACCTGCACCATCGGCGGGAATTCCCGTCGGCAGATGTCGGCTGCCTTGTCGCATCGCGGAGCGAACGGACATCCCGCCGGAAGATTCGCGGGATCGGGCGGCAGTCCCGGAATCTGATACAACTCGCCGCGGGCGGTGCTTTCTCGAAGAGGATCCGGCACGGACATCAGAAGGCCTTTGGTATAAGGGTTCGCGGGACGATCGAAAAGATCCATGGCGGATGCACGCTCGAAAACTTTGCCCGCATACATCACGATGATGGTGTCGGCCATTCCTGCAACCACACCAAGATCGTGCGTGATCAAAATCACGCTGGTTTGAATTTCCGCTTTGATCTTTTTGATGAGCTCCAGAATCTGGGCCTGAATCGTCACATCCAGCGCGGTTGTCGGCTCATCGGCAATTAACAGCTCGGGCCGGCAGGACAGAGCCATCGCAATCATGACTCGCTGACGCATGCCGCCTGAAAACTCGTGCGGATAGCTGTCCATTCTCGCAGCGGCATCCGGGATGCCAACAAGCTGCAACATATTCACCGCATGTTCCCGCGCCTGTTTTGAAGAATGGCCCATGTGCAATTCGGTCACTTCCATCAACTGCCGCGAGATGCGCATGAATGGATTGAGCGAGCTCATCGGGTCCTGAAAAATCATGCCGATTCTTTTTCCGCGGACTTTCCGAATTTCCTCGGTTGGAAGTTTCAGAAGATCCTTTTCTCCGAATATCACCTGGCCAGAAACGATGCGGCCCGGCGGAGAAGGAATCAATCGCATGATCGACAGGTTGGTCACGGATTTTCCCGAACCCGATTCTCCGACGATACCCAGAGTCTTTCCGGGCTCGAGGTCGAAACTCACGTCATCGACAGCCTTGACGACACCGCCATCCGTATCGAAGTGTGTTCGAAGATTGCGAACGGAAAGCAGACTCATGATCTTTTCGTTTGGGGATCCAGCGCGTCACGCAGGCCGTCGCCAATGAAGTTTAGTGAGAAGAGTGTCAGGGCCATGGTCACGCCGGGAAAAATGAGCTGCCAGGGAAACACGGCGATGTTCTGAATTCCTTCTGACGCGAGGCTGCCCCATGAGGCAAGAGGAGCCTGGACGCCGAGACCGAGAAACGACAGGAATGCTTCG
>Ga0163162_10000807_pt1 | contig 29078 bp, 29 predicted proteins | sample S55metaG_FD_115310 | JGI IMG/M metagenome (GOLD analysis project Ga0163162, IMG submission 115310) | Switchgrass rhizosphere microbial communities from Kellogg Biological Station, Michigan, USA - S5-5 metaG | ecosystem: Host-associated > Plants > Roots > Rhizosphere > Soil | place: USA... | reverse complement strand
GCTGCGGGCGTTGTCGGCGCTGGTCCCCGGGAACCTCCCGGAGTGCCGGCCGGGTCATCATTTTGCTTGCTGCAGGAGAATAGCAGGCAGGAAAGGAGCAGGAGCCTGGTAAAATTTCGCATGAATAAGATTTCTATAAATTTCACGAAATTTTCCGTTGCTGCCTGCATCCCGCTCGTTAAAAGCTCATTAATGTCTACGCCACACTCCGCCCGACCGCGCTAACGCACCCCGAAAACCTGGCCCGTCCCGGCGCCCAAAAGACTCCTGATATAGGCATTAACTACCCTCTCCATGGTCACCGGCATCTGTCCCGGAAAGAATGGGAAATAGGCAGGGGAATCTTCCACCATCGCAGGACTGACCACGTTGATGCGCACCCCATTTTCCAGCTCCAGGGCTGCAGCCCGTCCAAAGCTTTCCAACGCTCCGTTGATCGCACTTAAACTGGCGCCCAGTCTTATCGGATCATCTGCCAGGCTGCCCGAAGTAAGGGTGAAAGACCCCTTGGGGTTGATATAGTGCTGGCCGATCAGCACCAGGTTGATCTGGCCCATAAGCTTACTATCGATCCCTTTGCGAAAATCCTTATCCGTCATGGCATTCAATGGTCCAAGATGGCCATCCCCTGCAATACTGATCAGGGCATCAAAAGGTCCGGCTTTTTTAAACAGGTCTTCAATGGAGGCGGGTGAACAGATATCAACCTGGAGGTCCCCGCTCCTGGCGCCTACCCGGACAATGTCGTGCTCCTTTTCGAGCGCCGCTGTAACTTTCCTGCCAATGGTGCCCGCAGCACCGATGATGATGATCTTCATAATAATAGTTGTTTGAAAAGCAAAGATGACCCAATACTGGACAAAAGTCAAGTAGTTACCTGATTGTACAGTATTGACAAATTTGTCGTAATTTTATCCAGCCTTGTTATCAGGAGAAATAAAAATGGAAAAAAAATACCACGGCATTACAGAATGCCCCATCACCGCGACCATCGATGTCATCGGAGGTAAATGGAAGCCTATTATTATCTGGCTGCTGATGGAAAGGACCTATCGCTTCGGAGAGCTGCACAAGACCATCCCGGCAATGGCGCTGAAAGTGCTGTCCCGGCAATTAAAGGAACTGGAAGCGGACGGGATCGTGAAAAGAGAGGTATTTGCGGAGGTTCCGCCTAAAGTGGAATATTCGCTGACGCCTAAAGGGGAGAGCCTGTCCAGCGTCATGACGCTTCTTTCTGAATGGAGTAAGGAACATATTCTCACCCCTGCCACTTCCAACGGATCATTCCGCGCTTAAAATTGTACCTGGCCATTTTTTTAAAATTCCAGTACCGCGAAACATAAAAGACTATTTCGCGGTACTGGATGCCCGGAGGTCACCATTTGCGCCTGGCTTTAATTATGTGTCACCTTAACATAGCTAATATTTGTTTGTGTCGTAAGTGATAGCAGTGTTGAAGCTGCTTTGGTGCTTACATTAAACCTGTACAAGCTGTTATAATTCCAGATACCGGCGATTTCGTTCCGCTCAGGCAAGAAACAAAGTGTGCCATGCAATGCATTATAGTCGCTTAAGGTAGTAATTTCAGATTGCGCCCCGCTAACAGGGTTAACTTGTACAAATTGTGCGGTAATGCTGGGGGAAGTCGAAAAATCGACTTTGTAAGCGATCAGGTTCCCCTGCCTGTCTGCAACCAATCCAGGGAAGGATATTTCATCGGTGCTGGTCAATTGTACCGAGCTGGTATCTTTAGTGCTGAGATTAAGTTTGAATAAACGACCGCCGTCTGCCATGCCTGTTATTTCATTGCTTGCAGAAAGGTACACCGGGCTATTCCAACTAATATAATTGTTATGTGCGAGGGTTTTAACAGCAGTAACGCCGCCGGTTTGGGGATCAACTTTCACCAGCGTCTCGGTGAAATTATTCGCATCGTTGTTATCGGTTTCAATGGCATACAGTTGGCCGCTTTTATCAGTGACCAGCAGTTCGAACCTTACCTTTGGACCACTTCCGGCAAGCCTGACCGAGGTTGCTTGTTTGGTGGTAACATTTATCTTCATCAACGCTGTGCCCGAGTCGTTATAATTTACTACTTCGTTGGTAGCAGCCATGTACAGGATGTCGGGTATGGCATAATCGTCGATATCCGTCAACGTGGCAATCAGCGACTCCTTGCCACTGGAAGGATCGATAGCCACCAGCTGTTCCGGAGCATTACTGATATTATCCTCCTTAATACAATACAAAGTAAGTGGCGAGATCACCAACGATCCTACTTCAGTGGTAACGCCGTTTACGGTAATTGTAATGGGACCGGATGTAGCGCTGGCAGGTATTACAACCGTTAGTTCGGTTGCTGTGGCACTTACTATAGTAGCTGTTACGCCGTTAAATGCCACGGTATTGTTGGCTGCCACAGTACTAAAGTTTTTCCCTTTTATAACAATAGTATCGCCCGGTTTGGCAGCAGCCATGCCGATCGGATCGGTTACAGGTGATGGCGAAGGTGAAGGCCCGGAGTCAGAGGAATTTTTTTTACAGGCCACAAGTACTAAAAGGGTTGATAGAAGAAATACTAACGGTCGGGGTTTGTAAATGTGCATCATAGAATAGACTTTTTTGTTGAACAGTTTTGAAAATACATAACGGAAATGGGTAACTTATATTGCTGCTCGGAACTTTTTACATAATATGAAAGATTATGATTCGATCAAGCTCTTACCTCCAGGCCCCCCTGTTCCACATCCAAATATTATTTACTATATTGTCCGGCCGGCCAGACATAACCCGGCAGCACCCCACTATGCAGCAATTCAGGATGACCAAAGACGGTTATTATAAATTCGCCAGGCGATACTGGATCATGCAGACCATCCTGATGATCATAATCTCCTCCATCGTCGTCATAACAAACATCTACTCCGCCAGACCGGGAGATGTCAACGTATTACCCTATGTCATCCCTTTCCTGGCTGCGATCTATGCCTTCAATATTTACCGCAGCTTCAAAAAGCAAAAGAAATTCCTGCTGAGCTACTGTGTGACGATCTCTGAAGAAGGGGTAACCCGTGAACAAGCGAACACCCCTCCATTGTCTATCAGCTCGCTGGAAATACGGGAGATCATAAAGACCAAAAAAGGAAGCGTCATGATCAAGGGAGTGAGCAGGACAGACATGATCTATATACCCCATTGGATAGAGAACCCGGCATCTGTGGAGGAGCACCTGCAGAAACTGGCCCCGGTGGCGGAAAATAAGAAAGACGCACGCAACCGGAAACTCCGGATAGCGCTCGCCATCCTTGCCTTTGGCCTGATGATCTGTTTGTTCACCGTGCCCAATAAGATCGTAACATTGATTTGCGGTCCCCTGCTGATTGGATTTTTGGTATGGGTGCTTTATGAGGTACAGACAAGCAAAAGTGTTCCCACCAACGCCAAACGGCGGAACTGGACACTGCTGATCCCTATTGTCGCCATCACCTATCTGATCTATCTGAGAATGAAGGGTCTGCCGATGCCCTATTGACAAGACACCCATTGTCCGCAACGCTAATAAGGATACTTAAAGGTCTTTCTCTAAACCCGGTAGACGACTTTTGTGCAACTTTCGCACATTATCTTCCAATGAAGAGCGAAATACCGACAAATGATCCATCATTATAATGCTAACTTATGAATGGTTTCGTATTTTCTATACAATAATCCCAAATGGCTTTTTCATTTTTTTTAGAGTAGTACTTCTCAGTTACGCTCGCCTGCATTCTGTTCACAAAATACTTTCCGCTGCTATTGTTTACTTCGCTCGATGTGGCTAAATAAACAATTGTGTCTGCACCTTGCTCCGGCGTTTTAAATAATGGCCTTGCCAGTTTTACAATAAAATTGAGCACGGCGCCAAGATTACTTTCAACACCAAAGTTTGTTGCGACTGCTCCGGGATGAAGAGCGTTTGCAGTTATGTTTTTGATCCCTTGCTGATTTAATATTTTGCTGAGGTGTTGGGTAATCCATATCAAAAACAGTTTGGCATTTCCGTAAGCCCTTAATGGGTTATATCCTTTTTCTAATGATAAGTCGTCAAAGTCTGGTTTTGCATTCAACTTGTGCGAATTGGATGAAACATTGATGATGCGGCCATCATAGCTGTTCTTCAATATGTCCAATAGCAGCTCTGTCAAAAGAAAGGGGGCCAATAGATTTATTGCTATTGTCTTTTCAGTTCCATCCGTCGTTGTTTCCCTGTCTTTTCCCATAATTCCTCCGGCGTTGTTGACAAGAACATCCAGGCGTTTATACTTTTGCTTAAAGGTATTGGCCATGTTCCGCACGTCTTTTAATGAAAACAGGTTGGCCACAATCATGTCTATTTTGTCATTACCCGTTACGGCTTTTATTTCTTCACAAACCTGCTCTGTTTTTTGCCGGTTGCGCCCGTGTATCACCACTGTAAAACCCTGTTTCGCCAATGCAATAGCCACCGCCTTGCCAATTCCACCTGTTGCTCCTGTAATCAATACAATTTTATTGTCCATGTGTCATCCAATTTTTCACAAAATTATTTGGTAATTGATATACATTTAATGCCAGTAACCTACAGGATACCAATATGAAGGATAAAGAACTGACTATCGGCCAGAAAATAAAATACGTTCAGGATACACTGTTTGTCATCAGCGGTAAGTGGAAATTGCCGATATTGATCGCGATTAACCAGGGTTGTTACCGCTTCCGGGACATACAGCGCAGCGTGCTGCCCATCACCACCCGTGTATTATCGAGGGAATTAAAAGATCTGGAGCAAAACAAACTGGTGATAAGGACGGTCTATGACGCGCCGCCGAAAACAGTGGAATACACAGTGTCTCCTTACTGTAAAAGCCTAAAGCCCCTGGTTGATGAAATGATCAAATGGGGCCAAAATCACCGTCGGAAAATTTCGGAGACTTTTTTCTGGGATTAGCTCAGTCAATTCCACCTCCTGCTAAGTAATCCTTTTTTTTGCACCGCTCCGGCTTACTTTGCGGCACTAAATTCTAAATATGAGAAAGGCGCTTTTATTGAAACAGGTATTTATATTCCTTCTCATCACTTGTTTCGTCCGGTGCTCGAAAAGCGGCGGAGCCCCGGGAACAGGCGCTAACCCCCCCGCTCAGAAGGATGTCCCGGCAGTGGACAATGCGGTTAAGACATTTATGTCTACCTGGTCTGTTCCCGGAATGAGCATCGCAGTTATCCATAACGACAAATTGATATATGTCAAGTCTTACGGTAAAATGAGCGCAACAGATACCACTTCCATAAAAAACACCAGCCTGTTCCGACTGGCAAGCGTCTCTAAACAGATCACCTCCGTGGCGATCATGAAACTTTTACAAGACGGCAAACTAACGCTTGACTCCAAAGTATTCGGTACAGGCGGGATATTAGGGAATGATTACGCAGGAACCTACCTGGGCCAGTTAACCGATATCACGATCGATCAATTATTACATCACACCACCGGCAATTGGCCGAATGACGGTTCAGACCCAATGTTCCAACATACATCTTATAGCCAGCCGCAGCTAATCAACTGGACTTTTAATAATTATACCGATCGCAACAGGCGGGGCCAGTACTATTACAGCAATTTCGGTTATTGCATACTGGGACGGGTCATCGAGAAGCTTAGCGGGAAGTCGTATGAACAGTATTGCAAAGACGTCGTACTTGGCCCCAGCGGTATTTCGGATATGGTCATCGGTGGCAATACCCTGGCCGATAGAAAGCCCGGCGAAGTGATCTATAACGGGCAAAGCAATGAAGATCCCTATAACATGAATGTCACCCGCATGGACAGTCATGGAGGCTGGCTGGCAACGGCCACCGACCTTGCGCGGTTCCTGGCTCATGTCGATGGCTTTTCCGGGGTAGCGGATATCCTGAATCCGGCAACTATAACAACAATGACGACACCCTCCTCCGGCAACGCGAATTATGCTTGCGGCTGGGCTGTGAACAACCTGAATAACTGGTGGCACAATGGCAGTTTGCCGGGTACGCTCACTGAGATCGTCCGGGCCGGCAATGGCTATTGCTGGGTTATGCTTTGCAATACAAGAAGCCTTGACAGCCAGATGGATGCCGATCTCGACAATCTGCTTTGGCCCGCAGTGAAAGATACATCAACCCCCTGGGAGGATACCGATCAATTCTAATATCTTGGATCAAAGTCTACCTCTGGCTGGCTGCCAGAGGTCCGGTACCGGGCGTGTATCTGAATTAGCTCCTCGCCGGCAGCGGCGGCCATTGAATACCTAAACGCTTGATCTTTGAAGACAAAGTAGATGGAGGAAGCTGAAGTAACGCTGCAGCACCTCCCTTACCGGAGATCTTACCGTTGCACTTTCTCAGGGCAGCCAGAATATGGTCCCGGTCCATCATTCCATAAGACTTTATTTCGTTTTCCATATGGCCGCCGTCAGCTTGAAACGATATTGCTTCCGGCATCTCAAACCATTCTATCACGTCAGTCCGGCAATCCAGCACATGCCGTTCAATGAAATGCTGCAACTCGCGGATATTTCCAGGCCAGCTATATTCTTCCAATTGTCTCATTGCCGCCGGTGCGATGGTGAGCACGCCCCGATTGACACTGGAGCCGTACATCTGTAAGAAGTAGTTCGCAAGAATGGGAATATCCTCGCGACGTTCCCGCAGCGGAGCGAGCTTTATCGGATAGACATTGATCCTATAGTACAGGTCAAGCCTGAAACGACCCATGCCAATTTCCTGCAGCAAGTTCCGGCTGGTGGCCGAAATGATCCTTACATCCACTGGTATCACCCCTTTCCCTCCGACGCGCTCGATCTCCTTTTCCTGGATGGCTCTCAGCAATTTCGTTTGTACTTCCATCGGCAATTCGCCAATCTCGTCCAGGAAAAGCGTTCCGCCATGGGCCTGTTCGAACTTGCCGATCCTGCGTTCGACAGCGCCGGTGAAAGCGCCCCTTTCATGACCAAAAAGCTCGGATTCGACGAGATTGAAAGGAATAGCAGCACAATTCACTTTCACCAATGGTTTGGTTTTCCTGCCTGAAAGCCGATGGATCGCCTTTACGATTCCCTCCTTTCCGACACCGGTTTCGCCCAGTATCAGGATGGTATTGTCATACGGCGCGACCTGGGACACCTTGTCCAGGGCTTCCAGGAGCCTGGGGCTTTGGCCAATGATGCCATCGATCCTTGGCCTCAATAATTGATTCGGGGCTATAGCCGCCGGCCCCCGCTTTGGAAGATCCAATACAGGGTTTGGTGTGCGTATGCCTCTGACCACTTCGGTCAGGATATCCTGCACGGAAAGGATCAAAGCAAGATGGTCTGCTGTATATCTTTCGCTGGTACTGCAATAGAATATGATCGCCATTTCAACTTCCCCATCTTTCAGAAAAGGAAGCCACAGTTTTGCGGTGAAGTTTTTGACCTGAATGATCCTTTCGCGGACCGGATCATTTGTGGCAGCCTCCAAAAGATCCTCGCTATTGAGGAAATAGGCTGTACGGCTGTCGCGATGCTTCCGCCTTGCCGATTGGAGGTCGGCCATGGACACCTCGCAATCAGCCTGGGGATTCGGACCGTCATACTGCACATATTCGTTAAAGCCTTTCCGCTGGTATCTGAATACGGCGCTGCCCGATGCATCAGCCAGGTCCGTGTCGATCATAATAAAATCAAATGGCAAAAAAGATGTCAACGTACGTATGATCGAAAGCGCCTTTTCCTGTTTCGTGTCGGCTGCGGATACAATATTCCCTAACAGGCTTCGAAGCCAGGTCCGCTGGCGGGATAAGAACTCGCGGCGATCATGATAGAGGAACCGGGCGATATTCAAGGTCACGACGATCTCTCTTTCCGAGAACGGCTTCACCAGGAAACCATACGGTTTTGTAGCAATGGCCTGCTCCAGCATCGATGCGTTTGAATTGGCTGAAACATAAATGAACGGAATGCCCAGCTGATTGAGCCGGCGGGCAAGATCGATGCCGTTGAGATCCCCCTTCAGATAGATATCGATCAGGACAATATCCGGCCTGCTCTTTTGGATAAGTGCTGAAGCCTGCGCTACGGACTTGGCAATTCCGTCAACGGTATAGCCCGCATTGGTTACCATTGCGTTGAGATTTCTCGCTTCGAGAAACTCATCTTCAACTATCAATACTTTTAAACTCATGGCAAAATAAAGGTACCCAATATTTTCATCCATGGCAAATCGCGCTGTCCGCGTACGGCCTTCACGAAGCTTCGTGAAAATCCACCGATCTTGTGCATGTTCGCGAACCCTGCTGAATCGCAGTGCCCTGTTGTCAGTCATTTAGATAATGGCATCCTTTTTATTTATCGTACTGCGATCAGACATACGGAATGGAGAAAAAACAATTTAATCCGCTGAAAGTCACCGACGGTTCCATCATCGATGTGTGGGCTACATGGCCCGGCGGTAACGAAAGATTTCCGGCTATCTTACTACTGGATGAAGGGGTAGGGGTAAATATGCATATCAGGAGCGTGGCTGAGCGGCTGGCCAGGGAAGGGTATGCCGTATTTGTGCCCGATCTTTACCACCGGCTGGGCCGGCAATTGCAGTTGCCTTATGGAGACACTGCCGCGATCCTCTCCTGCGCGGGATCGATAAGAACGGAGGATCTGGCCCTCGATCTAAAGACCACGCTTTCGGCTATGGAGGCGCTGCAATTTGTCGATCGCAACAGGGTCGGTGTGCTGGGATTCTGCTATGGCGGCCGGTATGCACTCATCGCCAATTCTCTCTTCCCCTTATCAGCAGGTGTCACTTTCTACGGAAATGACATCGATCGATCCCCTTTCAGGAGCATTGGACCCGGAAGCCCGCATTTATTTTTTTGGGGAGGACAGGACATCAATAACCCGGCCGATCTCGTGTTCACTCTTGAACAGAACCTGGCTGCCAGGGGCCGGGACTTCACCAGCGTCTCGATCTCATACGCCGGCAACGGTTTTTTTTGTGAACAACGTTCCAGCTACAACCCTCTTGCAGCCCGCCAGGCATGGGGGCATACGCTCTCCTTCTTTGATTACTTATTGAGATGATCGACTCTCCGAAACCGGACATCGATCACCATACCCTTTTCCTTCCGGACAGTAAGGTCGCCGTCCAGGTCTTCCGTCAATCCACTGATCAGCAGCATGCCAAAGGAATTATGCCGTGTGGGATCAAAATCGGGCGGCACGCCCCGGCCGTTGTCGGCGATCGACAGCATGATCCTGTCCTCTTCTATCACATCGAGCAGGATGGTGATCCTGTCGTCCCCGGAAAAAGGGAATGCGTATTTGAAGGAGTTAGTAATAGCTTCGTTGATGATCAGGCCCACGGGTACGGCCTGCTGCACATCAAGGTCGATGGGACCCACCTGGAGATCGAACATCACCCTCCGCGAAGGATCAAAGCAGTACCGAAGATACTCAACGAGGTCGCCGATGTATTCGGACATCCTGACACTCGTGACAAGGTTGGATTTATACAGCTTCTGGTGTATCAGCGACATTGCGTACACCCGGTGCTCGCTGTCCGCGACGGCGGCAAGGGCGGTCTTGTCATGGAGAAAATCAGACTGCGCCTTCAGGAGGCTCATGATCACCTGCAGATTATTCTTTACGCGATGGTGCACTTCCTTCAGCAGCCATTCGTTCTCGTGGAGCAGGCGCTCGAGCTCATTATTTTTATCCGAGATCTCTTTTTGCCTGGCCTCCAGCTGACGGTTCTTTTGTTGTTTGAGCCTGTAGCGGACATAAACCAGAAAAAGCAGGAGCAGCAGTCCGGCGACTATCAAATTGCGAACTGTTCTGGACCTCTCAGCGCGCTCCTGCTGCAGTTGGTTCTGCTTTGTCAACAGTTGTATATCGCCGGACTTGATCCGCAGGTCCTTATCCTTTTGCTCGACGGCATATTTTACCTGGATGTCCTGGATTTGCACCGCCTTCTGTACCCCGGACAGCGAGTCATTCAGCCGATGAAATGCCTGGAAATGCTGCAACGCATCCTTGGGGCGTCCCATTGCCGAGTCGACACGCGACTCAAAACGTTCTATCCTTGCCATCTGGTACAGGCTGGCCATCCTGCCGATCATAGATCGCAATACAGCGGCATATCTGTCTGCTTTGTCATAGCGATGGGTAAGCAGGTAAAATTCGCCAAGATCCAACAACATATCCGTGGAATCCAGCAGGATATTTTTAGTGGTATCCATATAGACCACCAGCTTTAAAAGCTCTTTCTCCGCGCGTGCAAAATCCCCGAGGGCCACGTAACATTTGCCCGCCGCATGCGATGCCAGGGACCTGTCGAATGCGCTGACAGGCGGGAACTTACGGTTCTCTTCAGATAAGAAGTCAAGCGCTGTCCTGGCGCTGTCGTTATGGATGAGGGCCTCCACCATCCTTATCACAAATACTCCGGAGGGATAGGATCCTGCCCAATTCCATCCTTTCCTCGAATAGTAAAGACTGCGGTCCCACATCCCCAGCCTGGCATAGGTCGCGCTGGCAGAATAGTACAGCCCGCTAAAGCTTATGGAACTGTCCTTCGTATCCGCAGCATCAAGCATGCGAACCATTTCCATGGTGTAAAAGACCTCTTTCACCGGGTCGTTCTTTATAGCCGCCGCTGCGCGGAGGAGGTCGTACACATCATGGATCCTACGGTAATGAATGGCTCTCAGCCCATCGGCCACCTCCAGCAGCTCCTTTTCCGCAAGGTCCGCGTCCGGCAGCCAGAGGTGAGCATCCGCCTCATCCTTGTACGCCAGCAGTTCATCGAGGGTATCGCCGATGGCGTGATATAGCTGCCGGGCATGTTCAAAGCATCTCGCCTTTTCGGCATTGAAGCTGGCTTTGTAGTTTGGGATACATTCGCCCAACCGGTCCCAGGCGCGGGCCTCCTTCAGCACATCGCCCCTTTTATGATAGAAGTCGATCACCTGTTGAAAGCAAGCGACCCCGGATGCAAGATCATTGCCTTCAAGATAGGTATCGCCCATCCATTTTAGTGTTGTGTTGACCCATGGGTCGGAATGGATGGACCTGCTGAGTGCCAGGGCCTGTTTAAAATAAAAGAAAGCGCTATCCAGGTCTTTCTTTTCGTTGCCTTGCCTGAGCAGATAATCCTGTCCATTTTTTAAGAGTTGCGCTATGCGGAGGGTGTCGGTTTGGCCGCTCGCAGTGGTAATGGTCATGACTATTACCGTTATGAGGGAGATGAGGCTCCGATGAGCGACCGGCGTCATAGTGCGAGTTTACGTGATTTCGGATAAATGTAAAACATTTCCGGCATGCAGGAGCATTTTGACCGGGCGCGTATGCATGGGGTGATTTTTAGCGGCGTTTGCGTCATTTCGTGAATTTTCGTGACATTTCGTGTGTCGCCAGCTTCTTCCCCTCACATTTTGAACAGGTTGCGTACTGGCACCAAATTCGGTCAGTCTGAATGAATCAAACAACCTATACGATCATGAAACCAAGTATTGTATGCTGTCACGGCATCTGGGCTGACGGCTCCTGTTTCAACAAAGTGATCCCTGCGCTTCAGGCGGAAGGCTACGAAGTAATTGCTGCGCAGTACGGGCTCGACTCCCTTGCCGGCGATGTTTCCATGACCAAACGTAGTTTTAGCCGGGTCCCTGGTCCGATCCTGCTGGTTGGCCATTCCTATGGCGGCAGCGTTATTACAGCCGCGGGAGTCGATGACCGTGTCGCAGGACTCGTCTATATTGCCGCGCTGGCGCCGGATGCAGATGAGACATCCCAGGGGCAGCAGGACAAGTTCCCGCCTACGGACATATTCGGTCAGGTGGAACTGGACAACGACCGGGTATGGATGAAGCCAGGTGGTGTCGAGTGCTTTGCGGGTGACCTGACGCCGGAAGAAAAAAAGCTGGTCTGGGCGACTCATTTTGCACCGGACGCGACCCTGTTCACAAAGAAAGTGGAGGGCACAGCCTGGAAGTCGAAACCAAGCTGGTATATCATCGCCAGCAACGACAGGACCGTTCACCCTGAATTGCAACGCGCCGCGGCAAAGCGGATGGCCGCAAGTGTCCATGAGGTCGATAGCAGTCATGTTCCCATGCTTTCAAAACCTGGCTTTGTCCTGGACGTGATCCGAAAGGCAGCAATGACCCTGGAGCATTCTTTAAAATAAAGATAAACAACCACCCAAACCATGACACATTCAACCAATAGAGGCGGAGCGCCGCCCATCGATCCGAAAAAAGGATTCCGGATCCACTTAATTGTCTTCCTGCTGGGTACTCCGGCGATCTGGCTTGTATGGTATCTGACAGACAAAACTTATCCCTGGCCGCTTTGGTCTACACCTGCCTGGGGAATAGGGGTGCTGTTCCATTACCTTGGGGTATTCGTTTTTTCAAGATCAAAGAACAATCAATAGAGCCATTATGCACCTCCCGCAAAGAACATTCAGACGTATCGTGACAGGTCACGGTAATGACGGTAAAGCAATTATTATTTCCGATGCACCGCCTCCTATGCAGCTGGTGGGCGGCCCCGGGGGCCCGACCTTCCATGAAGTATGGCATACCTTACAGACACCTGCCCTCATCGAATCCCGGCCCGGTGAGCCGGGCGAGAAGGGCTTGGTGCTGCCCCCTCCTAAAAATGGCACCCGTATCAGGGTGATTGATTTTCCACCTGAAGGAGAGGAGATACGGAAACTTACGGGGGCGGACGCGTCAGCTAAATTCAGGTCCATGGGCGACGAGAAAGCTTCGACATCCGGGAAAGGAGCGCCTCACCCATTAATGCATCGCACGGAAACCGTCGACTATGGCATCGTACTCGAGGGAGAAATAACGTTGGTGCTGGACCATGAGGAGACGACTATCCATACGGGTGATATCGTTATTCAATCCGGCACAAACCATGCCTGGGCCAACCGGTCGGATAACAACTGCCGAATGGCCTTTATATTGATCGACGGGCAATTCGCCGATGGAATTTCTTAATATTTACATCAAGCCATGCGTATCAAACCATTACAACCCCACACGCTTAGCGCTGACATCCGCCAGGTGCATGACGGGATCGCCGCTCTTATCCAGCATAGCCAGGCACAGGTGACCATGATGGATGCGGATGGCGCGTTGTTAGGTCCTTTCCCTCCCATGCTGCACTATCCGCAATTTGGCGTACCGGCCTTAACATTTCTTAGAGCGCTGGACAACCATGCCAAACTTCCCGGGACGGTGCGGGAAGTTGCTATACTTACAGTAGGCGGCGCGTTGGGTGCACGCTTCGAACTATATGCACATGAGATCATGGCAGAGGTTTTTGGTATGTCACCCCAAATTATTGCAACACTGGCAGCGGGTGGGCGGCCATACGGTTTAAAAGAGCAAGAGGCCATTGCGCATGACGTTGCCCGGACATTGGTGGAAGGTCGCCGTCTTCCCGACTCGACCTACCAGCAGGCAGTAGTTTTGCTTGGACAGGATGGTGTAGCAGAGCTCTTTTTCCTTATAGGGGGATATAGCCTGATCGCAATGATCCTGAACGGATTTGATATATCTGCTCCATAATAGAATGATCAGTCACTAAGCATCCATTTCCAAGCTGGTTTTATCAGGACGTGAACGCCTTCAAAATCAAATTCATCTTCTTCATCAGAAGTAATTATCCAGCCTTCCTTAACCTGACTATATTCGCAGGCTTTTAGCAATCCTCTTAGCTCTCTTTGCCGGGTAAACGGCTATCTCTTCAGATATATTTTATGATTCTTTAATAAGTCGATAGTCAGCAATATGGCGGAAGTTTTTCCAACCCGTCGGGGGCCAATAATGGCTTGTATTTTGTCTAATTCCAAAGAGATGCTTTCTTTAATTATATCTTTCATAGGAAGACAAATACACATAAAATGTCTTTATTGGAAAGACGAAAACAAATTTCACTAACGATAATTTATATTATATGCTGACTATCACTGGTTTAATATTGATGAAAAATTAGCCGGATCGGTGTTTCTGCAGGCTGTCGTACGCGTAACTGACCAGGGGGTTTGCAAAGAACAGGACAGGATCGTTGCAGGCATACACTTCATCGTTGACGTGTATGCGGCATTTGTTCTCTATTAACCCTCCCGCTATCACTGCCTTTTCAAGATGAATTATCTTCAAATCTTTCCGCTTCCGCGTTACCATATTTTCCACCAGGGCTTTGACGGTTTGACCGTCCCATCCCGTTGATTGATAACTTTCAGCATGGATTGTATTCGCTTCTCTGCTTCTGCTCTGGTAATGCCATGATAATAATCATGGACCAGAGGATGTTCAAAACCTTCATGAGGAACAATTTCAGGCCTGAGGCCATTTAATCTCGTAAACACCGTCGTTGGGATACTCTCTAATATTTCATATTCTGGTATATCATTACTAAACCAACCGAAATATTCCACCTTGTGGCTGGTATTATTAAAGTTCTCGGAATAATTTTGAAAACTCTCTTCACTTAATGACACCCAAACCCCATAGTCGAGGTTTTCGCAATGGTCAATGACTTTTAAGGTTAAAGTACCGCGGATAAATCTGTCTATCTGTTCGGGATGGCGCACAATGCAGAGGTCATCACTGAGTTCACCGATTTGTTTCTTCATACTTTCGGATAGAACGTTGTAAGAAGTTGGGGACTCAAATGCTAATGCAGGCCATTCTTCATGTATTTGACCACAAGAATTACAAGTGTACTTCATTTTGTCAATTAAAATTAATAAGAACGTTAATGACGTTCAACCGCTATTGTACGAAATTTTTAATAATTCTACATGAGACCAGATAAAAATCGCCAAATAAAACATTCCTTGGAAGTTTCTAAATTTAAAGGTTTTCTTTATTTTGTCAAACCATTGGTACCAGAGACGACAAACAAAAGACTTCTAACTTTCGCCAATGCCTGAAATGATAAATCAATCATGTCGAAATATCCAAAAGTTAAAGACCCGGACTTGATCGGAACTTATCCAGCGCACACAAAATCAGGAGGTGGATATGTTTGGGATGAAGTCCTTGAATACCGCGTTTGGTGTCATCCTGAGAGTGGAGCGTCTGATTTATATGAGGGTGATGACTACTATTATGCCTTCCAGACTTACGAAGAGGCTCTTAATTTTTCGGTAGAAAACCCCGGAACCGAAGATCCATTGGCACTAATCCTTCAGGAGGAATACATCGATGAACCTGAACCCGGTAAGTATTTGCACATAAAAGAGCGCCGTGTTACCGAATGGGATGTTGAATTTCTCAATCGTCCCAAGAGAAATGAGAAAACTATCCCTGACTTTTTCTCGCCGGATGCGCCAAGTAACAGACTGGACATAGTGCGTGGTTTGGCTTGACAATTAAACTACTAAAAGATTTATACATTGCTATGTTTTGGGATGAGAAAATAGAAGTTCTAAAAAAGAAGTTCCCCCAGGACCAATTCCGTATTCCCTTTTCGGATTGGTCTGACATACTAAAAAAGATTGAAACGAAGTTTCTTAAGCGCAGCCGGGAATACCGATTTACCTATTGGTCGGAATACTTAAAAGAAAAGGCCCCTATTCGAATCATCCCTCGCCAGGAAATTGGCCGGGAAATCGCGAAACTTAGCAGCAGACAGAACTATTGGGTAATAATTGCATGCGATAATGCTCCTACGACTGAGCATCTCGTCTACGACTGCAAGATTGATGCAGCGAAGGCCCTTCTTTCAATCGCTCCGGCGGATTTCTATTTGGGCGATAAAAAGTATGCGTGGTTGGCGTATTTTAAAGTTGATTGCGCGGAAAACCGAATTTCTTTGATCAATGCCGGAGTTACCCCAACGCCATTTGATCTTCCTGTTAACGGCGTCCCAGCATGAAGGCAGCAAAGCCAAAAGGAATAACTGAACCTGATCATAATGGGAAAAATCCCAAAAATGGTGGCGGGTAATGGTTAAAAATCAAACCATTATAAATACTTGTTGCGCTATTTGTTTCGTATATTTCGTTTATGTAACTTTATGATATAAAAATCAACAAGATGGAAGCGTTATTGGAAAAGACCACAAGGGAAGATCAGCGCGTTGCAAGAATATCCGTGGACAAACTGAAGAAAGCCTCCCAAAAGTTAAGTCAAAGAGGGAAAACCATTGAAATTACCTTGGAATATAACCATGAATCTTTACGCCTGCCAAGCAAAGCCATTAATTTATTAAGCGCTATCGTATCCAATATGGCAGCTGGTAAATCTATGGCGCTCATTTTATCTGATACTACGGTCGGAACCCAGGAAGCAGCAGACTATTTGGAGGTATCAAGACCTTATGTCGTACGATTATTGGAAAAGGGAGAAATTCCTTTTTCTAAAGTAGGCACCCACCGTCGGATCAAGGTAAGTGACTTGGTGGGATATCAAAAGAAAATGAAGGCCACCCGGAGAAAGCAGTTGAGCTTCTTAGCTAAGCAAGCGCAGGAGCTCAACCTGGGGTATTCTAATGAGTAGGTCCCCTAAAATTATTGCATTACTTGACGCCAATGTTCTTTACCCAGCTCCGCTAAGAGACTACTTGCTTCATCTGGCTAGTCTTGGGGTATATGAGCCGGTATGGACAGCAGCCATCCAGGATGAATGGCTTAGGAATCTTGTGAAAGCCAGGCCAAATATAAATAGAGCTGCTTTGGAAGCGACGCAGCGAGCAATGGACAAAGCGTTCCCCGGTTCCAACGTAACAAATTATGAATCTCTTATCGAAGGTCTCTCATTACCCGATCCCAACGACAGACATGTACTTGCAGCAGCAATCAAAGGTCAAGCACAGATAATCGTCACGGCTAATCTGAAGGATTTCCCGACCAATGCATTGATCCCTCACTCTATTCGTGCAGAACACCCGGATGTGTTTATATCAGGATGTATCGACCGGGATAAACAAAAAGCTCTCAAGGCTTTGGAAAATCAGTTAAAAGCCTTAAAAAATCCGCCCTTGCCCCCTGAAAAAGTATTGGAAAATCTGGAAAATAACGGATTAATCAGGAGTGTGGCCAAATTAAGAACTTGACGCATTAAAATCAATCGTTCGATTCTTTGGATTCCCTATCCAAACTTTATTTTCTATATTGCCCGGCCGGCCGACCATACCCCCGGGCGGCACCCCCACTAATGCAGCAATTCAAAATGGACAAGGTCGGATTTAAAAAATTCACCAGGAAATACTGGATCTTCACCACCGCCCTGATGATCGTCACAACCACCATCGTCTTCACTGTCGGCCGCAACTCAGCTACTCCGGGAGATATCAACGTACTACCCTATGTAATCGCTTTCCTGGCAGTAATGATCGGCTTCAATATCTACCGCAGCTATAAAAAACAAAAGAAATTCCTGCAGACTTACGCTATTACCATCTCCGCCGATGGAATAACCCGCGAACAGATGAACACCCCGCCATTGTCCATCAGCGCCATCGAAATACGGGAGATCATAAAGACCAAAAAAGGAAGCTTTATGATCAAAGGAGTGAACAGGACAGACGTGATCCATATCCCCTACTGGATAGAGAACCAGGAAGCCGTAGAAGAACACCTTCAGCAACTGGCGCCGGTGGCGGAAAATAAGAAATACGCACGGAACATGAATTATCGCAGGTTGCTGGCCATCCTTGCCATCATCTCCGTGATCTGTCTGTTCACCATATCCAATAAGATAGTAGCATTGATCTGCGGTCCCCTGCTGATTGGTTTTTTGGTATGGGTGCTTTACGAGGTACAGACAAGCAAAAGCGTCCCCACCAATGCCAAACGGCGGAACTGGACACTGCTGATCCCTATTGTCGCCATCACCTATCTGATCTACCTGAGAATGAAGGGTCTGCCGATGCCCTTTTGACAAGACCCCTATTGTCCGCAACGCTATTAAGGATACTTAAACGTCTTTCCTGCCGCCGTGGTCACCGTGATGTATGTCGACGCCCATTCCGTCGAGTAGGAGACAGATACGCCGATGGTATCTTTGATGGCCCGTCCGTTGTACGAAAAGCTGATGGCGATAGGATGTTCCACCGCAGACGCTGCGCCGGCCGGGGCATACTTCGAATGATAACTTTTGGTAGTCTTCGAGCTGCTGGCACAGGCTGACGTACTGCAGGCCATCCGATAATAATCATAGTAATAATATTCCAGGCTGCCGTTCAGGGCAACGGCAGTATCCTTATAGGAATTGAACTGGAGATAGGCCGTCACCATTTTTATGTTAAGGGTGCTGTTGGCCGACCCGCTATTGGTGACATCAGCCACGGCGTTCAACAGGATGGATCCGGACTTAAGCCCGTTGATCAGGCTGTCCTGCACCTTCCTGTCCTTGCCTGCCAGGCCGGTGATCACGCGGTTGGTCACCTGCTGGATAAGACCCGCGGCGCGTTTGGCGACAACAAGATCTTCAATGGGACTGCCGGACCCGCTGCCGCCCCCGTCATTTTTTTTCGAACAGGAAAGAAGGCTGGTCACTGAGAATAACAGAAGGATAATATTACGCATGATCTTTTTTATAAAACTACCGAAGGCAGCGCACCGCCACAATAGAATAAAAGTTAGGGCAGACTACCCTGCACCATCATATAAAAGCACTATTTTAGGGTGAAATAGCGGCCCATGATCCGAAAGTTATATACCGTCAGCCGCCAGGGACCTTTCCTTCTTGCGCTGATCCTGTTCATGCACGTCGCCGGGCCGGCAATCGCGCAGGTGACGCTGGATTTTAACAAGGACAGCATGTGGCATCTGCTCGCCACCCGGCCCGACGACACGTTGAAAGTTCCTGTGCTGATCCTGTTGGGGCAGCAATACGAATACAATCAACCGGACTCAGCGCTGTATTACTATGACCGGGCCGGCCAGCTGAGCAAACAGCTGCATTATCCTGCCGGATATATACGGTATGTCAGCAACTATGCATCTGTGCTGAATACCAGGGGCAAATTCGATGAATCAATACGACTGAACCTCCAGGCCGTCGACACCTGCTTAAAATATAAGCTGGGTGGCATCAACTACGTGCGTGCCTTTGGCAATACCGCCACCGCCTACCAGTACAAGGGTGATTATGCGGCGGCCGTCGACTACTACGTTAAGACCTTGCCGGCGGCGGAAAGCATGGGAGATGCCCAGACGCTGTCCACACTTTATAACAACCTCAGCGGGCTTTACCGCGACCTGCAGCAGCCTGGAAAGGCGCTCGGCTATTCCCAAAAAGCACTGGACCTGGCAGAAAAGAGCCACGACCTGAACCTGGAGGGCAATGCCCGTATCAACTTAGGCAATCTGGAAAAAGACTTCAACCATCTGTCCCGGGGCCTGCAAAACATCGAAAGAGCGTTGTCCATTGCCCGTCAGCTGCATGACAGCGTTATGGAGGAGACAGCCCTGATCAACATTGGGGATACCTATGAGAAAATGCATGACCCTGCGCGTTCCATCATAGCTTTTCAAAAGGCGCTTCCCCTTGCACAGGCGCTGAAGGATGTCCCCGGCCAGGCTCATGTTGCGCAGGGACTTGCAGTCGGGCTTTTCCAGACCGCCCGCTATCATGACGCGCAAAGCCAGCTGCTGAAGTCGATCGCTTTCGACAGTGCCCATGGTGAGAAAAAAATGTGGCGTGATGCACTGCTGCTGATGTCCGATGTCCAGATAGCGCTGGGTCGTCCGGACCTGTCGCGCCAGTACCGGGACCAGTATGATGCTGTGAGCGAAGCCTATTTGAATGCATCCCTGCTTAAAAATATCCAGGAGCTGGAAACAAAATACAAGGTGGAGGTGCAGCAGCACGACCTGCTGAAGAAAGACCTGCAGCTGAAAGAAAAGGATAAGGCGGCTATCCGGCAGCGTGCATGGCTGATCACCGCCATCATAGTTGTCGCCCTGCTCGCCGTCCTGTTCATCCTGACCTGGCGGTTCAGCCGGCAGCGCCAGCAGCTGCAGCAGCGGACCATCCGCGCCCTGGAGGCCGAGCAGGAGAATGTCCGGTTGAAAGCCAAGCTGGAGGGGCAGCAGCACGAACGGCAGCGCATCAGCCAGGAGATGCATGACGATATGGGTTCCGGATTGACATCCCTGTTATTCCTGGGCCGCGGTCTGAACCCTCCGGATGACCAGGGCAGAGCGATCTCCAGGAAGATACAGCAGACAGCGGAAGGACTTATCCATAAAATGAATGAGATCATATGGACCATGAACTATGAGCAGGACACCCTCGACAGCCTCATTGCCTATATCAGGACGAATGCAGCCGGGATGCTGGAGGACGCCGGTATCGACTTCCGATATTCCGTGCAGGACCCCCTGCCGCAGATGGCTGTCAACCAGGAATTCCGGCGGAACCTGTACCTCGTGGTAAAAGAGGCAGTGCACAACGTCGTACGGCATTCCGGCGCCAGCATCGTGCAAATAGATATATCGGTTACCGGCAGCACTTTAGCCATCGTCATTCATGACAACGGGAAAGGTTTTGACCCGGCAGCAGGACATCGTTTTGGCAACGGTCTGAAGAATATGTCCCGCAGGATGCAGCAGGTAGGGGGAAAGATCGACTGGACCATCGACAACGGCGCCCGTCTTGTGCTGCAGGCGCCGCTGTAACTTTCGTTCTATTAAAAAATTGCCCTTTTGGGCGTTCCTTTATAAAATGGATAACATTCGCGTCAGCATCGTGGAAGATATCATCGAGATCCGGGAAGGCATGCGTTTCATCGTCAACCAAACGCCCGACCTTACCTGCCTGTCCACCTATGGCAGCGCGGAAGAGGCGCTGACGGGGCTTATGCAGGACGTTCCGGACCTTTGTATCATGGACATCGCATTGCCCGGGTCCACCGGCATCGACTGCATCCGCAAGCTAAAGGCCGCGGACAGCCCTATCCAGTTTGTTGTGTTCACCATTTATGAGAATAGTGACCAGGTATTCGAGGCCCTGGCTGCAGGCGCCAGCGGCTACCTGCTGAAGGATACGCCGCCGGACCGGATCATCACCGCCCTCCGGGACCTTTACGCAGGTGGCTCACCGATGAGCGCCAGCATCGCCCGCAAGGTCGTGTCCTCCTTCCAGCGCCCGGGCGCCGCCGCCACGCCCCTCTCCACCCGCGAACAGGAGATACTGACGCTCCTGGCCAAGGGATTTTTATATAAGGAGATCGCTCAGCAGCTGGGTATCGCCACCGGCACCGTACGCCAGCATATCCATCACATCTACGACAAACTGCACGTACAAAATCGCACCGAGGCCATCAATAAATTCTTCGGGGGCCCTGGCTCCTCCGGTGCACAGGGACTATAACCTTTATTCTATTGCGCGCCCGTCCCTGCCTTACTAGTTTTGACGATCAACTCAAAACTGGAATATGAAACATCTCGCTTTTCTGCTGTCCCTTTCCCTTCTTTCATTTTTATGCCGCGCCCAAAAGGCTGCCGACCGTGAAGGGGTCTATGCAGGCCTGTCACTGGGCTACTTTCACTACCAGACAAATTGGTATTATCACAGCTCCTCCAGTCCGCATGACCGCAATCCCGCCCATAGCATCCATCGTGCCGTCGTATCCATTGACCTGGAAAAGAAAGGCGCCTGGCAGATAAGCGCTTTCCAGTTCGATCTCGGCGGCGAGCTGCTGCTGGGACCCACCGGTAAAGCAAAAGGGATCTGGCTGCCCGGCGACGACGTCATCTCTTCCGGCGGCTGGTCGGCAGGACTGAATGCTTATGGTCGTGCGTTTTATATGCCGCCGTCCCAAACAGGCGCCGTCCGGCTTTATCCCTTTCTCAGCCTCGGCCCCCACTATATGTTCCTTCACAACAATGGTAAAGGAACGGGGCCCCATGCATCCGAATCAGGCTATAATTACAAGGATGGCTGGAATGAAGGTGTCCTTTTACTCGCCTCGTCCATTGGCGTGGACCTGTCTTTTGACAGATTTGTTTTGACGCCTGAGCTGCGCTTCGGCCTCTTCGGATGGAACTCATCCAGCTGGGAGCCGCAGGGTTCCGATGTAAGCATGAACGGAGGTCCGGGTTTCTTTGCCTTTAGCGTAAGGGTATCCAGGCGATTCTAAAAAAAGAAAGGCCACTACCGCTATAGTGAACCTTTCAATACTACCCCGACTAAAAGATATAAAAGATGCTCGCCTGGATCACGTTCGTCTTAAAATCCGTCTTTACATTCGAAATATTAAAATCACCTACCTTGGACAAGCCCGCAACATATCTTGCGCCAAAACCAAGCCCGCTTTTTGTCTGATACCCGATGCCGCCGGCCGCCGCCAGGTCCAGCTTTTTCGCAAAGTCACCCATCGTGGTATTGCCGACATCTTCTTTCAGCCGCATACCCACCTGCGGACCGGCCTCGATATAGAATCCCGAATTGGTCTTGAATTTCAACAGGAAGGGAACGGTCATATAATATACATTCACATTCTCCTTGCCGAAAAGATCGTCCTTGACCTTTGCGCCCTGTGAAGAGAAGAGGAACTCTTCCTGGATAGAGAAGTTGTCGGTGATCCTGAAGTTGAGCAACCCACCCGCATGAAAGCCCACTATACCTTCCGTTGCGAAATCCGCATTGGTATAGTTGCTGTAATTGGCCCCGGCTTTCAGTCCAAAGCTCAACCTTTTAAAAAGACCCTGGCTAAAACCCTGCGTAGACACCAGTACAAAACAAATAAAGAGTAACTTTTTCATAAATTGTTCGTTTTTTTTAGCAAAGATGAAGGCGCTGCAGGCGACACGAAAAGGGAAGCGCAGCGAAGCGGACAAAATGCCCCACGAAGCGCCGGTTCAACATGTATTTTGTCCGTTTCAAAGCTTATCCGCATGCGCGGGACCTGGCAAATGAAGTAACTTTATATAATGACAATGAGACCCCTCGTGAAGGATCTGATGCGGACAAGCTGGATCATGGCGCTGGTCACCGGCGCTTTTGCTTTTATTTTCATGTCCATTTTCAAAACCGGCGCCCGGTCGCCCGCCTTCTATTCCATACTGGTGGGGGTCCGGTTCTTAATACAAGGGTTCGTCAATGTTGCTGCCATTGTGGTCATACACCGGCGTATGGCCGAGGCGTCGCCGTCAAGAAAAAAGATCGTCCGCTATATTATTGGATACCTGTTCTGCTTAGCTTTCTTCTATCTCACACAGCCCATCGAACAATACCTTACCCAGGATAAGAGCACATGGACACCCGGAACACAGTTTCAATCCTTATTATGGCAGGCAGGCCTGAACAATACCCTGGTCATCATCTTCCAGAACTTCATGATCCTTCGCTTTGAAAAGGCAAAGTCCGATCTCGAGAATGCCAGGCTCAGGGCGGCGAATTTAGAGTCGACCAACCTGCTGCTGAAGCAACAGATCCATCCCCATTTTCTTTTCAATGCCCTCAGCATGCTGAAAAGCCTGTATAAGACAGATGTACGTGCCGGCGAAGCATACCTTTCCCACCTGGTGAATTTCCTGCGGGCTTCCCTGGCAGATCCCCAGTCCAGGGTATCCCTGCTCCGGGATGAGATCAGGCTCTGTAATGACTACCTTGAAATGCAAAAGATCCGGTTTGAAAATGCACTCGTCTGTACGATCGATATCCCCGATGCTTTGCTGTCCGGGGGATCGGTACCCCCCTTTTCAATACAATCCCTGGTAGAGAACGCCATCAAGCACAATGAAGTGACGGAGTCATCTCCGCTGGTGATCAGTATATTCTATAAGGAAGGCCGTATCTTTGTGGAGAATAATATACAGCTGAGGAAACAGATCGATACGCCGAGTGGCAAAGGGCTCATCAACCTGCTGGAAAGATATAAGATCCTGTCCGACGAAGAGGTCATCATCCGGCAGGATAACAAGGTTTTTTCTGTAAGCATTAAAGTTTTAACCAATGAAGCTGGTGATCATAGAAGATGAGAAAGTTACAGCCAGGGACCTCGCCCAGACCATCGAACAACTCTTCCCCGAAGCGCAGATCCTGAAGATCCTGTCCACCGTCAAAGAAAGCCTGCTTTATTTCACCGAAGCCAGCGATGCCGATCTCATCTTTTCGGACATCCAGCTGGGAGACGGCCAGAGCTTCGAGATCTTCTCCAAGGTCGACATTGCCGCCCCGGTGATCTTCTGTACGGCATTCGACGAATATGCCTTACATGCATTCAAGGCGAACGGGATCGACTACATCCTGAAACCTTTTACTACCGAGGCCGTAGCAGCTTCCATCAACAAATACCTTTCTTTAAAAGGGAAGGTGACAGAGAACGCATTCCCCTACAAGGCGCTGGAACAGCTATTCATTTCCAGGAGAACTACCGACGCAGGCGCTGTCCTCGTATACCAGAAAGACAAGATCCTGCCCATAGCACTGAACAATATCGCGTTCTTCTACCTGAAGAACGGCGTCGTCCACCTCACCACCTTCGATAAAAAGAATTACCTGATCAATAAGAACATGGAAGAGCTGGGCAAGATCGCCGAGCCCCTGTTCTTCAGGGCCAACCGGCAGTTCCTGGTGAACAGGAAAGCCGTGCTGGATGCATCCAACTATCTCTCCCGTAAGCTTTCGGTCAGCCTGTCCGTCCCAACCGAAGAGTCCATCACCATCAGCAAAGAAAAGATCTCCCAATTCCTGGACTGGTTGACGCAGCCCTGAAACGCCTTACCGCTCCTGAAACGCCTTACTACCCCTTTTGTCCGTTTCGCAGCGATTCCATTCCCGCCCCGCGTCGTTTAGGCTCATTTTTGCCCTAAAGAATTCAATGAAAAAGAAATTATTGACACCAACAGCCCTGCTAATGTTCGCCGGAATTTTCACCTCCTGCAAAAAGAATGACATCGACCCCGGCGGGTACATGCACCTGAAAGTAGTGAATGCCGCGCCCAGCTCCGGCCCCCAGCGCTTTACCCTGGCAGACCAGGTCCTCATCAGCGGCGGTCTCGATTTCACCGATGCGTCCGACTATATCAGGACCAACTCCGGGACCCGTCTCGTTGCGCAGTTCAAAAATGAAGGGACAAGCACCGTCTATGCGTCGGGCGAACTATGGACGGCCAATGATCAGAGCTTTACGGTGTATCTCGCCGGCACGGGCTCATCTGCCAGGGTTAAACAGTATAAAGATGACCTGTCCGCTCCTCCCAGCGGCAAGGTCAAAATAAAATTCATTCATTTAAGCGACGACGCTCCTTCAGACATCAGGATAAAGAATGCGGCAGGAGATGACCTCGTCACCAATCTCAGCAGGAACATCGAAAGCGGATATAAGAACATCGATCCCGGAACGCTTTCCATCAGGATCTATGGCACCGCATCAGGAGACAACATTGGTAATTTCGATGTGCCGGACCTGCTGGCCGGGAAGATCTACACGCTCTATTTTACGGGCACTTCCGATGGCAGCCTGTCGGTACAAAAGGTGCTGCATAACTAACTGATTCATACAGCTGCAATCAGGGCCGTATCATTATAAGCATGATACGGTTTTTTTATTTCTTGCAAATCTTAAAAAATAATGTATATTTTTATGGCCTACTAACCACCCGATACCATTTACCTGTGCTATTCCTCCCTGATATGTTTTAGTTTCCGCTATCCTCCTTTCTCCCGTATTCTACAATATCCTGCACAAGAAGATCCTGTTCCCCCTATGTCATCGGTTTGACTGACAATACCTAAACTCCTATGCATGAAAAATTTCAGCATTGCAGTCTTATGGTGTTCTCTTCTTTTCCGGACGATGGCTGTCTATTCGCAGACAGATGTGCTGACCCAGCACAATGACCTTCAACGTACGGGATGGAATGACCATGAGACCCGGCTTAACACTAAAAATGTCAAAGCCGGCCCTTTTGCAAAATTATTCAGCTACACCGTGGATAACCAGATGTATGCGCAGCCCCTGGTTGTCACGGGGGTCAATATCCCGGCGATAGGCATACGAAATATGGTCTTCGTGGCCACCATCAACAATTCGGTGTATGCATTTGATGCCGACAGCTTAAGGGCTAACCCTTACTGGCAGGTGAGCCTGAACCCCTCCGGGACGAGGCCGCCGAGAAATTCGGATATGACCGCTGCCTGCGGAGGCAACAACAATTACCAGGATTTTTCAGGCAATATGGGGATCGTCGGAACACCTGTGATCGATAAGACGGCGCAGACCATTTACCTGGTCACCCGCAGCGTAACAACGGATGGCACGAATATCTTTTCACAGTACCTGCATGCCCTGAATATCGCAACGGGTGCGGAAAGATCCGGCAGTCCCGTGCTCATCACCGCGCAGGTGAATGGCACCGGCCTGGGCAACGTCAATGGGGTTGTCCATTTCGATCCACAAAAGCAAAATCAACGTCCCGGCCTGCTGTTACTGAACGGGGTCGTATACATCGGCTATGCATCCCATTGCGACTGGCAGCCTTATCATGGCTGGCTGCTGGGATACGACGCCACTACCTTACAGCAAAGATCGGTTTACAATACTACGCCGGATGGCATCGAGGCAGGGATCTGGATGAGCGGGGCAGCCCCTGCCGCCGACCAGGCGGGAAATATCTACCTCTCCACCGGCAACGGCACCATTGGTAAGAACAATAACCTTTCCGATGTTACCAACAGGGGTGAAAGCCTGCTTAAGCTGGTCCCCTCCGGCAGTACGCTCACCGTGGCGGATTTCTTCACGCCCAATAACTGGCAGGCCCTTGAAGCCGGAGACCTGGATTTCGGTGTCACCCAGGTGATGCTGATACCAGGCACCAACCGGGCATTGACAGGCTGCAAGGACGGTCGGTTATACCTGGCCGACATCAACCATTTTGGCGGCTTCAATGCCACCGCCAACCAGATATTGCAGACCATCAACCTCGGACCGTTGGCGCATCTTCACTCTTCGTTCGGCTACTACAAAGGAGCATCCCGTGAATTCGTCTATACCTGGTCGGAGAATGCGGCGCTCAAGGCTTTCCCTTTAGACAAGACCGCCGACACGCTGAGCGTCGTAAACGTGATCAACAGCGGGCTGCAGGGACCCACCGGCAACAGTGGCGCCCTGATGGCCGTCTCTTCCAACGGCTCCGTGGACTCCACAGCCATTCTCTGGGTCAGCCATTCCAATAATTGCGATGCCAACCAGTCCGTTTGTCCCGGGATCCTAAGGGCCGTGAATGCCAATGATGTAACCCAGGAGCTGTGGAACTCAAAGATCAATCCCACGGATGACGTGGGAAGCTTTGCCAAATTCGTATGTCCTACCGTGGCGAATGGGAAGGTCTATCTCGCCAGCTTTTCCGGTCGCCTGCAGGTCTATGGGCTGACGAACAACGGGGTCGATACCTGCAACGCTCCGAATGTCGCTTTGAACAAAACGGCCACGGCAACCTCCGGCACGCCCGCTGCCGCATTTGACGGCAATACCGCAACGGCCTGGACCAGCGGCAATACAGATAATCAATCCCTCACCGTCGACCTCGGCGTGAAATACGACCTTTGCCGCCTGTCGATCCAATGGGGCGCAGCTTACGGCAGATCGTACAATATCCTCGTCTCCCCGGACGGGACCAACTGGACCACGGCCCAAAGCGTACCGTCCAATAGTACCCTTTCCAACACCATCAACCTGCATGCCTCCGGCCGCTTTGTCCGGATGCAAGGCGTCGCGCGGGGCACCGCCAATGGCTATTCCATCAATGAGATGGAAGTCTACGGCACAACGCCCGTCACCTGCTTCCCTCCTTCAGGGATCACCGCCGGCAGCATTGCTGCAAATGGCGCCACCATCAGCTGGCAGGCAGTGGGCAATGCCACCGGGTATTCGATGCAATACAAAACAGTTAACGAGGCCAGCTGGACCACGGTAACCACTACTACCAATTCGGTGGTTTTGCAGGCCCTCTCCTGCGGCACCGATTATTTATACCAGGTCGCCACCACCTGTTCACAGGGACAGCAAAGCGCTTATTCCGCTTCCGCCTCCTTCACTACGTCCGCATGCGGCGGTGGCTGCGGCCCCCTGCCTACCCGCTGGACCACCTCCGACATCGGGAACATCGGCATGGCCGGAACTGCCTGTTTCAGCGGGACCGCCTTTTCCCTCTCGGGATCGGGCGCCGACATCGGAGGCAGCGCTGACGCTTTCCGTTTCGCCTACATCACCCTGGCGACCAACGAGCAGCTCATAGCCCGAATAGCGACGCAGGATAACAGCGACCCCGCGAATAAAGCCGGTATCATGATGCGGGAAAGTATCACGCCTGATTCCCGGAATGCTTTCATAGCGATCACCAGCGGAGAAGGCGCGACCTTCCAGTACCGCAATACGACAGGAGGCAATACCACCTCCATCTTTGTCACTACGCTCGCAACACCGGTCGCGCCCTATTGGGTCAAGCTGGCGAAGAGCGGATCACAGTACAGCGGGTATATATCACCGGACGGACTTAACTGGACGCAGGTGGGCACCACCGTCGACCTGGGCTTCGGGGGTGGCAGCAGCACCATATCCGCCGGCCTGGCGATCACCAGCCATAACAACGCCGTATTGTCTGCCGCGACGGCGGATAACTATATGCAGGTGGTGCCGCTCCCGATCCAGTTAGTCAGCTTTTCCGGCAGGAGTGTGAACGATCAATACATCACCTTACAATGGGCGACGGCTTCGGAAGAGAATAATGATCATTTCGAGATCGAAAGGAGCGAGGATGGCGTGCATTTCGTCACCGCCCTTGTCAGGGCCGCGGCCGGCAACAGCCATATACTCCAGCAGTATACCGCAGATGATTATGAGGCAGGGCAAGGCATTCATTACTATCGCCTGAAAGAAGTGGATCTTGACGGGAGGTTCACCTACTCGCCTGTGATCCTTGTCCGGCTTAGTAAAGAGGCTGCCCCTTTGATGTTTCCCAATCCGGCCAATACCTTCTTCACCGTAGTTGCCGGACATGAGCCCGTAAAGGACGTCAGCCTGTTCGATGTATCCGGGAGAAGGCTCGTCAACGTGCTGAACAGGTCCGGG
>Ga0163162_10000805_pt1 | contig 29123 bp, 24 predicted proteins | sample S55metaG_FD_115310 | JGI IMG/M metagenome (GOLD analysis project Ga0163162, IMG submission 115310) | Switchgrass rhizosphere microbial communities from Kellogg Biological Station, Michigan, USA - S5-5 metaG | ecosystem: Host-associated > Plants > Roots > Rhizosphere > Soil | place: USA... | reverse complement strand
ATATTGATTGTCCAATGAGATACATTATAATCTTTCGCAAATTTTTTGGCACTTTCTTCACGACGTGAGTAAACGCTCACGATCTTATCCTGGCTCCTGTTCCCCTGTAGTGAATCGGCATAGAATCTTCCAATAAATCCCGAGCCAAGCATAGCAATACGTTTCATATTTATTGTTTTTATTTTTGGTTTCCTGTTCCTTTTTCCCTGTGTCTTGTTGCGTGCGCCTTTCCTACCCCACTTCGGGTGCGGTAACTTCCTTCGGTACGCCAGCTACCTGTATTTGTCTTTTTTCCCTAAAGAATAAAATAAAATAGACAAGAACTCCGAGTGCGATGTAAGCAGGTACGAACCAAACGTCTTTCCAGGTATGTCCTTCAGCTACTGCATACTTATCAACTACCCTGCCCGATATCTGTGTACCGATAAACATGCCCACTCCATAGGTTGCAAATGTGAACAGGCCCTGCGCTGCGCTTTTTATTTTTTCACCGGCCTTCTTTTCTGTGTACATATAGCCTGTTACAAAAAAGAAATCATAACAAATACCATGTAAAATAATTCCGGCGTATAACATCCACATATTCGCATCCGTATTTCCGTAGGCAAAGCAAACGTAACGAAGCAGCCACGCCGTCATTCCCATCAGCAGCATATTTTTTACGCCGATGCGGTTGAATAAAAAAGGAATTGCAAGAATAAACAAGGCTTCTGAGAATTGCCCCAGTGTCATCTTCCCCGCTGCATTACTTACTTTTAGTTCATTTAAAAATGGATTGGCCCAGCCATAGTAAAATGACAGCGGAATACAAACCAGGATTGCCGCAATGAAAAAGATGAGATATGGCCTGCTTTTAAATAATACAAAAGCATCTGCACCTAATGCCTGTGAGGCAGAGATCGCAATTTTGCCTTTTGGGGGTGTATTCGGAAGGACAAAACTCAAAACGCCCAACAAAACGGATACTCCCCCCGCGATCATAAATATATAAATGGTGGGTTCAATTTTTAATCCGCCAATGATCAACCCCGCTGCGATCCAGCCCAGGGTTCCGAACACCCGTATCCATGGAAATTGCTTTCCCGGATCAGTCATCTGAAAAAAAGCAATACTGTTTGATAAAGCGATCGTAGGCATGTACAGCAAAGAGTAAAACAATATCACCCAGTAAAAGGCAGTATTGTCAATGATCCTTGTCGCCAAAAACAGTAACACCGCGCCTAGCAAGTGCAATATGCCCATGATGCGTTGTGCTGCAAAAAATCTGTCAGCGATCATTCCAACAAAAAAAGGTGAGATCATGGTAGCGATGGCCAGTGCACCATATGCTGAAGCAACCTGCACTCCGCTTGATTGTAAATGTGTGACCATATACGTTCCCATGGTTACGTACCAGGCGCCCCAGATGAAATACTGGAGAAACATCATTATGGAAAGCAGAATAAATTTGTTTGCATTCATGAAATTGAATTAATGGTAAGCAGAATTGAACCCGGGCATTTATCCTTTTACCAGTTTCATGTTCACAGGATCCCAGTTGATAATCTTTTTTTCGAAATAACTGTCATTACAGGCCAGGCATGGTGCCGCGGCCCTGAAACCAAATGCTGCGTCCTCTACGATAGGCTTGCCCGTTCTGATCGCATCAAAGAAATTGGTGAAGTGATCGAGATGATCGCTATATCCGGCGGGTGCTTTAAAATCTACATCGGGCTTGGTCGGTCTTTTTTTATCTTCATCGGAATATTTTTGATTGTATGCCTGCGACAGTGCATCCTGCATTGCCTTCGGATAAGTGAATACCGCATCATATCCGCCGAAACCTGGCGCCTTCGGCATGATGCTGTGATGAACAGAAACATTGCTTCCTTTCATTTCCATCACTCCTTCTTCACCTACCAGTTTGATACTTTCCTGGCCGCCTGTTCCGCTTACAAAATTCACCTGGAGGGTCAGCTGGAATGCAGGATGCTCGGGTGTTTCAGGGTATTGTAAAACCCCGGTCATCACGTCGGGAACGTCGCGGCCGTCCTTCCAATAAGAAAGTTGTCCGGATGAAAATATTTTTACGGGCCCCTTCGAACCTGTGATCACATGTGTGCCAGAAAGAAGGTGGACAAAAAGATCACCCGCTACACCGGTTCCAAAGTCACGGTAATTGCGCCACCAAAAAAACTTCTTGGGATCGAAAGGAATTTTATTCATCGCTTCAATATACCTGTTCCAATCGACCGTTTCTGGCGAGGCGTCGTTGGGCATCGTATATTCCCATGCGCCAATGGCGCTCTGCCTGTCGTACACCGCATTTACCATATTCAATTTTCCGATCTCACCAGCCTGGTATAATTCTTTTGCTTTTGCATAGCCAATGCTGCTCACACGCTGGCTGCCTACCTGCATCACTTTTCCAGAAGCCTTATGCGCTTCCACCACCCCCAGCCCCTCAGTTATTTTATGTACCATCGGCTTTTCACAATAGAGGGCCTTTCCTTTTTTTAATGTTTCTTTTGTTATTCTGGCATGCCAGTGATCGCTGGTGGCAATAATGATAGCATCCACATCACTGCGGTCCAGGACTTCCTGATAATTTTTGGTAGTAAATATCTGGTCGCCATACATTTCTTTTGCATTCTGTAGTCTCCCGGTATACAGGTCGCATACACCGGCTAATTCTACACCCGGCACCTTCAGGGCAGTGGCCAGGTCGCCGTGGCCCTGTATCCCGAAACCGATCACAGCAAGTCTTATCTTATCATTGGAAGAGATCTGCTTTGAATATCTCAATATTCTTTCCTCTGCCTTTTCTTTGGCGGCTAAACTAGCCAATGGGCTCGCCGCTGTCACCAGGCCCAGGGCGCCGATCTGCTGAAGAAATTTTCTGCGTGAATGTTGGGTGTCGTTTGACATGCAATTCGTTTTTAATTTTTTGAAGAGGTTGGACTCAATAATTGGGAGCAGGAAGGTACGTAATCATGACAAAAAAATGATTCCGTTCAAAAAAACAAAAATTGGTAAATTGAGCGTTCATCAAATTAATGTCTATGCTTACCCGAAGAACATTTGTAAAAAACAGCACCCTGGCGATTGCCGGCGCCACATTATTCTCAAAAGACCTTTTCGCCGCCGCGAAGGATAAAACTATTACCGGCGTACAATTGTACAGTGTACGCGAAGACATGAAAAAGGATCCTTCAGGCACATTAAAACAATTGTCTGACATGGGTTATAAATATGTTGAACACGCCAATTATGTGGACAGAAAATTTTATGGCTATTCACCTACAGACTTTAAAAAATTATTGGATGGACTGGGATTGCAAATGAAGAGTGGTCACACCGTGATGGGAGAAAAAGCATGGGATGAAAGCAAAAACGATTTTACTGATCTTTGGAAATATACGGTTGAGGATGCTGCGACCGCAGGACAACAATATGTCATTAGCCCGTGGCTTGACGATGCCTACCGCAAGGACATTGATGGATTAAAACGCTTCCTTGCCGTTTTCAACAAAAGCGGTGAGCTGTGTAAAAAATCAGGAATGAAATTCGGGTATCATAATCACAATTTCGAATTTAATACGAATGTGGGTGGAATGCTGCTGTATGATATTATTCTTCAGGAAACCGACCCGGCTCTTGTGATCCAGCAGATGGATATGGGCAATATGTACGGCGCTGGGGGAAGGCCACTGGAATTGCTTAAAAAGTATCCCGGCAGATTTTTATCATTGCACGTTAAGGATGAAATAAAGAGTGAAAAAGGAGATATGAATGGCTATGAAAGTACCGTTCTGGGAACGGGGGTGATACAAGTGAAAGAAGTACTGGACACTGCGAGAAAGCAAAACCCAGACACTCATTTTATCATTGAACAGGAAAGCTACCAGGGCAAATCTCCGCTCGAGTCAGTAAAGGAAGACCTGGGGATCATGAAGAAATGGGGATATTAACGTCAATCGTGAGGCGTGAAACGTGAAAGAATCACCTCACGAAATAACCCTCAAAATACAAAGCGGGGTTCTCAAAAAGACCCCGCTTTCATTATATTAGCTACTTTGCCTCGCGCCTTACTTATCCCTGGTTATACCTTTGCCTTTTTATACGCTTGTTCTTTTTGGGAAATAAGATATCATGGGCTGTTTCATATCCATGTTCAGCCACTTGCGCTGCTTTAAGTTCATTGACGATGTTTGCCCGGTGCCGGCGCCTGAGATAAAGAATGACTCCAGCGAGGGTAAGCAAGCTAATTCCGGCTATTATTCTTTTGCGGTTCATTATTTTTTTACCTGGATAAAATACAAATAACATACCACCATATTATTTTCCATATATGGTTTAGCGAATCATTTAAATCGTTGGCGAAATAGATATTCATATTATCTTGTAGGGCACATGCAATAAATCGATTGCGACTTGAGATACCTTCTTTGTTTAATGATCTGTGCTTTGAGCATTTTTGGCATTGCTCAGAAGAAGAATGCCCGGTTTCAATTTCATATTCAAAAAACAACGGTGCCCATCATCGTCGACGGTTCAGATAATGAACCAGCCTGGCAACAGACCGAAACGGCCAGTAGTTTTTTTATGGTCCTCCCGATGGATACAAGCCGGGCATCTGTTAAGACAGATATAAAGATGACCTATGATGACCGGAATATCTACATTATTGCCATTTGCTGGCTGCCAAAAAAAGGACAGCCTTACATGGTTGAGTCATTGCGGCGTGACTTTATTTTTGGAAGAAATGACAATTTCATTTTCTTCTTAGATACCTATAACGATCTTACGAACGGTTATACGTTTGGAGCTAACGCGGCCGGTGCCCAATGGGATGGTACCCTGTATGAAGGTGGCAAGGCTGATCTGAACTGGGATAACAAATGGATATCCGTTGTAAAGAACTATGATGACAAATGGATCTTCGAAGCGGCCATTCCCTTTAAAACTATACGCTATAAAAAAGGAATTAACGAATGGGGTGTTAATTTCAGCAGGTTGGATATTACGGCAGCTGAAAAATCAGCATGGGCTCCGGTTCCGAGACAATTTCCGACCGCCTCATTAGCCTATACCGGCGAGTTGATCTGGGATGAGCCGCCGCCCCCCGCGGGCTTTAACCTTTCTCTCATTCCCTATGCACTTGCGGGGGTCTCCAAAAACTATGATGCAAAAACAGAACCCGTGTACAAAAAAGAGATCGGTGCCGATGCAAAGATTGCCCTGACTTCGTCGCTGAACCTGGATCTCACTGTAAATCCCGATTATTCCCAGGTTGAAGTCGACAAGCAGGTCACCAATCTTGATCGTTACGAATTGTTCTTCCCTGAAAAAAGGCAATTCTTTTTAGAGAACAATGATCTGTTCGGAAATTTTGGGTTTGCCAATATCCGTCCTTTCTTTTCGCGGCGCATCGGTTTGAGCGTACCGATCGGTTTTGGCGCAAGGCTCAGCGGCAATATTGATAAGAACTGGCGCATTGGGATGATGGATATGCAAACGAAACGACAGGATTCTATTGGTCTGCCCGCGCAAAACTTTTCGGTCGTTGCCGTGCAAAGGAAGATCTTTGCACGATCTAATATCCGCCTGCTGTTTGTCAATAAGCAATCACTCGATTATGAGCCCGGCAAAGACAGTACAAAGCCGCAGTATTCTCTTTATAATCGCAATATTGGTGCTGAATACAACCTGGCTTCTGCAAATAATATTTGGACAGGTAAATTGATGTTCTTAAAATCATTTTCGCCAGGCGTTACTGATAACACGTTTACTCACGCAGCGAATCTTCAGTACAATAATCGTCACTGGTTGCTGCTGTGGCAACACCAGTACGTTGGAAAAAATTATTCAGCTGAAGTTGGATATGTACCTCGGGCGAATTATATAAGTCTGAATCCTACTGCAGCTTATCTTTTCTTTCCGAAGCGCGGAACTGTTTTAAGTCACGGACCAAAATATATCGGGACCTTCTATTACAACACTTCTTTCAAAAAGACTGATTACGAGAATATTTTGCTTTACATCTTTAATCTTCGTGATCAAAGCATTTTCGATGTATGGGTTGGTAATGACTGGGTGCAGCTATTGCAGCCTTTCGATCCAACCAACAGTAATAAGGATTCCCTCGCGGCAGGCACGGTACATCGTTGGAAGGCAGTGGGCGTGGAATTTTTTTCAAAGCCGCAAAAACTCTTTACGTATAATATCTCCACCCGCTTTGGCGGTTACTATGCAAATGGCGATCGATACAGTGTGAATATAGACCTTGGTTATCGCATTCAGCCTTATGCCGGCATCACCCTCAGCACGGCCTATAACAATATTCAACTGCCGCAGCCCTGGGGAAATACCATTTTTTGGCTCATCGGCCCGCGCATCGATATTACATTCACCAACAAACTTTTTTTGACCACCTTCATCCAGTACAACGACCAGCAAAAGAACATCAATCTTAATGCAAGGTTTCAGTGGCGTTATCGTCCTGCCTCAGACCTGTTTCTTGTGTACACTGATAATTATTATTCCTACCCGCTCTTTGTTCGTAACCGCGCCTTTGTGCTGAAGTTTACTTACTGGTGGAATAATTAGAGCTCAGACTCAATTTATTAATCACCCGTGTCGTGAATCGTCAATCGTGAAACGTGAAGAGGGGACTTATTAAAACTGCTGACTGTGCGGGCCGCCGACTTTGTCTAAGATGCAGCACCATTCACGATTCACGACTCACGGTTGACGATCTCAATCTGGCAATACCTTCACCATAATATTCTTAAAATACACTTTGCTATTCGGATCATGGCCCTGCAGCGCAAACGTGCCACTGGAGAGTACACGGCCTTCACTTCCTGCCTCTCTTTTCACGTTGTCTGGCTCGGTATAATCCACCACCGTTTTATCATTGATCTTTACAATGACGTGCTTTCCCTCCACCTTAAATGATTCTGTGAACCATTCGTTATCCTTTACATAAACCTCTTTTACATCCTGCACGGCATATAAACTGCCTGTGCGACGCCAGTCTGTGTGAGAATTATTGACCTGGACTTCATAGCCCTTTTTCGGCCAACTGCTTTCCTGGTATTCGGTATGAAAATAAATACCCGAGTTGGAACCGGGCGTTGTCATCACATCAGCCTTAAATTCAAAATTTTTAAAATTATGCTGGTGCACATCACCGTCATAAAATAAATGTGCAGTCGGTCCATGTGCTACGATTGTTCCATTCTCCACACTGAATGTGCTTGCATTTTCACCCACTTTCCAGTTCGCTAAACTCTTCCCATCAAATAATGAGACCCAGCCATCTTGTGAGGTATGACTCGATAAAGTAAAAAGGAGTAAACAAAGTGGTAAGGAACACCAATAAATAATTTTTCTCATGACCCGGTTTTAAGGAATGAAGCTACATTTTTTTGGAGAAAAGAATCATCGGAAAGAAACGCAGGTACCGATGCGGCCCTAGGTTCCCTGATCCGGTTTCACATAATTCACTACGTAAGTTTTGTTCCATTCGTCATGCCAGGGATAACCGTCACCTAATGCGCTGAAAGCATTAAAGGGAACGAGACGGCTTAAACCACGAAGCACGGCGGTCCTCTCGCTTATGCGACTGCCATCATGGTTAACAGCAATAGTGCCTGTGATAAATTTGCCGAAGGATCTTCCCTTAAAGATCAATTCGATCAAACCCATATACAAACCATAAAATATTGAAAGCATGAGTAGGCCAAAGACCCTATTTTTTTCAAGGATAAAGGAAAGGTCATAATCTATTGACAACAATGCATAACCGAACAAGTATAAAAAAACATAAAAAAAGATCCGGTCGATGATATAGTTGGCAAACCTTTGACCCGCACTGGCTCGTGTAAATTTTGGTACAAAATCATCAAGCAGTCCTTGTTCCTGTGAATGGTGTGGCTGATTTTCTTTCATCGCAGGGTGTTGATAAGGTTTAAAAAGAAGTTTTAAAGGGTTTAAAAATGGGAGTTTTTACTGTGAATTCCAATAGGGACTTTATCTTACTTACCTATTACTTCTTTTATTCCTTCACACATGGCTTTTACTCTTTGAAAAGACTCATAGTTGTTCTCGGCCTTGTCGAAGTTTATTTCCAGAAAGCCCGGGTGCTTCTTTATATAAAAAGTGGTGTGATCATCGAGAGCGATCTGGCCGTCGATCCTTGTATTAATGAATGACATATTGCTTTTGTCCCCGAGCCTTTCATCCATGTAGGCGTCAACCATTCTCGTTTTATTTTTGTTGAAATGAGCCTTCATGGAATAATAATGACTCCACTCGCTATAGCTGATATCTGTATTCCTGTTGTGATACCATCTGCATGAAGTCAGGCTCACAAATAACAGCACATAAAATAAAAAGAAGCGCTTTTTCATTGTGATTTGTTTTAAATGAATAAATGAACTGAACGGGCTAACGCCTATTCAATTTTTTTAATAGCGGTTGAAGTGGTAAATGATTGGTTGAAGTGAAATGCAAATGTAATAATGAATGATGAGTAATGAGTAATGAGTCAGGAGCACGAGTTGAGTCATTATCTGTACCCGCTTGCCTGCAATTCGAATAACCGCGCATAGCGATTCCCAGCGGTGAGTAATTGTTCATGAGTTCCGAGTTCAGTAACTCTTCCCCCGTCGATCACTGCAATGCGATCGGCAATGCGAACAGTAGAAAAGCGGTGTGAGATAACAATGCCGATACGACCTTTCAAATTTTCTTTCAATTCGGCAAAAATGGCGGCCTCAGCTTCGGGATCTAAAGAGGACGTGGGTTCGTCCAGTATCCAGATATCAGCATTGCGATACATGATACGTGCAAGAGCGAGACGCTGCCACTCACCACCCGAAAGATCATGGCCTCCTTCAAACAACCTTCCCACTTTTGAATCAAGACCATTTGGCATTTTACTTACGAGCCATTCGCTGCGGCTGTCCTGCAGAGCCTTAATTACACGTTCATCATTCGTCATTCCATTAGGTCGTCCCATCACTACGTTCTCTCTTACTGTTAATTCATATGTTGCATAATCCTGGAACAACACCCCGATACGATTGCGCAGATCTTTAGGGTCCATATCCTTTACATCAATGCCACCTACTTTTATGGCTCCTTCCTGCACATCATAAAAACGCAGCAATAATTTAATGAGCGTCGATTTACCAGCACCGTTTTCACCTACGAATGCCATCAACTCTCCCTTTCGTATGTTAAGATTCAATCCTGTGAGTGCCGGCTCAGTTCCACCGGGATAAGTGAAGGTGACATTATCAAACTCAATTCCTTCAACAGACGTTTCCGGAATCATTTGTGGTTTTGATGGAACGGGCACCAGTTGCTCAACGCCCAAAAAAGAAAAATAATCATCCAAAAAGGTCGTATGCTGATCAACTGCTACGAATGTGCTTGAAATATTTCCGAGTGTTCCGGCCACAGAAGTAAACGCACCGATCACTAACACCACGGCGCCCGGATCGATAGTTCCATGTACTCCCTTTAGCGCAACAAAAACGTAGGCAAGAGCGAGAATAGTTCCTGTAACAAATCCACTCAGCAAAGAGATACGGCTGCCCATTCGAAACATTTTCTGTCTTTGTATGAAAAGATCTTCCGATAATTTTCCATACCTGCCCAACAAATAATCGGCAACAACATAAGCTCTTACTTCCTTTGTATTTTTTGGTTGCACTAACAAATCGCCCAAATATTGCCGTTCTCTTTCTTCAGGAGTTTCTTTATAAAAATATTTATAGAGCTTGGTGGTGGTGCGGCTCTCCAGTGCCAAAGAAAGAAAGGCAGCACCCAATGCAAGTATCACTAAAATATAGTGTAGCCTTGCCAGTAAACCCGCCATTAAAACAATTGATACAATGTTTCCCGAAAGACCGAGTATTGACCAGGTCAGGTCACCAGGCCGCCAGTTCACATCACGTTTGGCTCTTGCCAGCCGGTCATGCCAGTCAGAATTATCAAAGTGTCCAAGATCAACCTGGGAAGCTTTTTCAAGTAAGCGTCGCTCCGCCTCAAGTTCCACCCGTCGTACGTATAAATTTCGTCCAAAGCCCATGTAAGCGCTGACCGCACGTTGTATGACAAATGTGAGCCATAAGCCGATCACGATATAGAGCACATCGCTGAATTGCATGGGATGCAAATGCGCTTCAGCGATCTTATTGACGAGAACAGAACCAAGATAAACGGAAACAGGTGGCATGACAGCGTTGAACATCCCAAGCAGGGAGTAGCGAACAAGCAAACGCGGCGAGGCTGCCCAGGCAAGCGTCAGTGCATGACCAAGATTTTTTCTTACCCGCTTAAGGCGACTGGTTTTAATTATTACAGGTTCTTCCACCATTACAAGTTACGAAGAGATAGAAAAAAAGAATATAGAAGACAGAATCTTAGACTTCAGACTTAAGCCCTTGTCAACTCATTCTGTACTCCTGCAAATACTTTCAATTAAGTAGTTTTGATAACTTATTCACAAAATGGACAAAGGGAAAATATTAATTGTTGATGATGAAGAGCAATTGCGAAGCCTGCTAACACGAATTATTACACTTGAAGGATTTACAGTGCATGAAGCCGGTAGTCTGAACGAAGCATCAAGGGTTTTGGCCAGGGAACCTATAGACGTAGTTCTTTGTGATGTAAAGCTCCCGGATGGCAGCGGCGTGGATTTTGTAAGGCAAACCAGGACAAAATTTCCTTTTCTTGAAATTATTTTACTCACCGCCTTTGCTACTATTCATGATGGGGTGCAGGCTATGAAGAACGGCGCTTTTGACTATATCCTGAAAGGGGATGATAATGACAAGGTCATTCCACTGCTGTACAAAGCAATTGAAAAGATACAATTGCAAAAACGAATACAGCATTTGGAGCAACAGATCGACAAACGGTATGGGTTTGAAAATATCCTGGGAAATTCTATAGCCATTCAGGAAGCGATCACCCTGGCAAAAAAAGTAGCTCCCACTGATACTACCGTTTTACTATTGGGTGAGACAGGAACAGGCAAAGAAATTTTTGCTCAAGCTATTCATAACGGGAGTAAACGTTCAGACAAATTGTTTATGGCCCTTAATTGCAGCGCATTCACAAAAGAATTATTGGAAAGCGAGATATTCGGTCACAAAGCAGGGGCATTTACGGGGGCCACAAGAGATAAAAAGGGACTTATCGAGGAAGCAAACGGGGGAACTTTATTTTTGGACGAGATCGGTGAAATGCACATTGACCTGCAATCAAAATTGCTGCGAGTTTTAGAAACGAATGAATTCATAAAAGTTGGTGATACGAAGTCAACAAAAGTAAATGTCCGGATCATTGCTGCTACGAATCGTGATCTGCGGGAAGATATCCGGAATGGAAAATTCCGGGAGGACCTTTTTTACCGGCTGAATGTTTTTAGTATCCAGCTTCCTTCGCTCCGGGAAAGAAAAGAAGATATTACCTTGCTCGCAGCTTCTTTCATGAAAATTTCTGCTGAAAAAACAAACAAACGGATCACGGGCATGAGCAAGGAATTTATCGCACGATTGCAACAACAGGAATGGAAGGGCAACATTCGTGAATTGAAAAACATAATCGAAAGAGCGGTCATTTTGGCCGATGGCCCTGAGTTGACAACAGAATATCTGCCTATTGACATACAGCAGTCCTTATCGAATAGTTCATCCTCTTTTGATCTTGCTGACATAGAGCGATCCCACATTCAAAAAGTCCTTCACTATACTAAAGGCAATAAAAGCAAGGCAGCCGAGTTACTGGGTATTGGTTTAACGACCCTTTACAGAAAGCTTGATGACTATAAAATTTCGACAAGCGAATAGCCCTTTCCATTTTGAAAATCACTTTTTCGTTTTAGTATGGTTTTCCAATGAGGTAAAATACTTTATTACTCCAATCAAACCTGCAAATACAATACGGGCAAGGCTTTGGGCGAATCATATCCAACAGTCCGGGGATTGGTACGGGATTCTCAATACCAGTAACAAAAATTATGGAAACGACTGCCGACGCCGGACCCGCTGAAGACCCCAAACGCCCTTTTAAACGTCCAGGAGACGGATTGAAAATGCACATTGTTCTGGCGATCGCTTATGCAATTGTAGTGACTACAATATGGGCGATGATGCATGTATAGTGGTAAGTAGCAGGGACACGGAAACTGATTTGCAACGGTGGAAAAATAATTCGTGAGATGCCCACCATGACTGGCGTCAAGGCGAAACCTGAGGTCTGTCATTTCACGACGGTAGTCTCAAAATAAATTTAGAGTATGGATGCTAGAAGAGATTTTCTTGATAAGGTTTTTGTGCTGTTCATGTGGTTAATAGCATTGGCCCTGGTGTTTATCGTGATGGTAAAATTTAAAATTTTGTTTCACCACTAAATGAAGTCTTATGCTGACTATTTTATGGATTTTACTGGGACTTATTTGTTTCTGGTTGTTTTCTAAATCTGTTGACTGGTTCGAAAAAATCTAAGATCATGGCAAACACGTTACTACTTATTATTTCGATTGCGGTATTTATCTACCTCTGTTACGTATTGGTAAAGCCGGAAAAATTTTAAACCTGGATGGGTGGATCGTAAAATGATCCGCTCCTCAGGATTGGGAATTCAGTAAACTTATAAAACATAAAAACATGACCACCGAATTAGTAGGCGTTATTGTTGCATTCTTGCTTACCGTATTACTGGCAATACCTCTGGGAAAATACATTTCAAAAGTGTTCAGTGGTGAAAGAACGTTTTTGGATTTTATGAATCCGCTTGAGCGTTTCATTTTCCGGATTTGTGGTGTCGACTCCGGTACGAGTATGAACTGGAAGGAGTTTTTAAAAGCCATGCTTACCATTAATCTTTTATGGTTTGTATATGGGTTTTTTATGCTGATGTTCCAGGATAAATTGCCACTCAATCCTGATGGCAATCCTGGCCAGACACCTGACCTGGCTTATAATTCGATCATCAGTTTTGTTACAAACACAAACCTGCAACACTATTCAGGTGAATCAGGTGCTACTTATTTAACCCAGTTATTTGTTTTTAATTTTCTGCAGTTTGTAAGTGCTGCCACCGGCATTGCCTGTTTGATTGCCGTGTTTAACGGGCTGAGGGAAAAAAGTACAAATAACCTCGGCAATTTCTGGAGCATTTTTGTAAAATCAACTACAAGAATTCTATTGCCCATAGCGATAGTTGTCGCCATTATCCTTGCATTTAATGGCACGCCAACAAGTTTTGCCGGTAAAGGCACGATCACAACGTTACAGGGTGACACACTCCAGGTTTCGCGTGGTCCCGCTGCCGCCATGATCGCTATCAAGCAAGCGGGCACTAATGGAGGTGGTTATTTTGGTGCTAATTCAGCGGTGCCATTTGAAAATCCTAACTACTTAACCAACATGGTTGAAGTTATTCTTATCCCGCTTGTCTCTATCGCATTAATATTTGCATTGGGGTATTACATTAAAAGAAAAAAATTCGCTTACATGATCATGGGCGTAATGACATTTTTCTTTATCCTGTTTTGCATCAATAATATATATTTTGAGACAAAAGGCAATCCCGAAATAGCAAAGATGGGCATCACACAAAATGTCGGTGCCATGGAAGGAAAGGAGATACGACTTGGTTCTGCGGCAACCGCTTACTGGAGTGTGATCACAACTTCCACATCAAATGGTTCCGTCAACGGTATGCATGACAGTTTAATGCCTCTTTCGGGGGGTGTGGTTTTAATTGACATGATGATAAATGCTTTGTATGGAGGAGTGGGTGTGGGATTGCTAAACTTTTACATCTTTATCATTATTGCTGTGTTCATAGCGGGTTTGATGGTGGGACGAACACCGGAATTTATAGGCCATAAGGTGGAGGCGCGGGAAGTGAAAATTGCAGCTATTGTAACAATAATTTCGGCCATTCTAATAAAAGGAGGAACTGCTCTTGCTTCCTACGTCTTTGTTCATCATCCCAATGTTGACTGGGCGGTAAAACCATCGGCATGGCTGAACAATCCGAGTTATCATGGATTTTCGGAAATGCTCTATGAATACACATCGTCGAACGCTAACAATGGAAGCGGTTTTGAAGGGCTCGGTGATAACAATATCTGGTGGAATATAACGACCGGTACTGTAATGTTATTGGCAAGGTTTCTTCCTATAATCGGGCCCGTTGCCATTGCAGGTCTGCTCGCAAACAAAAAATATATTCCCGAATCATCGGGTACATTAAGAACAGATTCCACGACGTTCGGTGTAATGATCATTGCTGTAATCGTTATTGTTACTGCGCTTTCATACTTTCCGCCATTGGCACTTGGTCCAATAGCAGAGTATTTAGGTATGCATGTTCATTAGCAGCTTTATAAAAAGAATTTAAGTAAAGACATAACCAGCAAAAAAGTTCAATAAAAATATTATGGCAAAACATCCAAGAGTCGCTAAACTTTTAGAGCCGTCATTGGTAAATGCGGCTTTAAAAAACTCTTTTATAAAGCTCAATCCACGTTACATACTCCGCAATCCTGTAATGTTTACGGTTGAAATCGGAACAGTAATTATGCTTGGCGTATGTATATGGGTGGCAAACGGAGAAAAATCGCAGGGAAGCTTAGCTTATAATATAGCTATCACGGCAATACTGTTTGTTACCGTGTTGTTTGCCAACTTTGCAGAAGCCATTGCAGAAGCAAGGGGCAAAGCGCAGGCCGACAGCCTTCGCAAAACAAGACAAGATACGCCGGCTAAGAAAATTTTTCCTGTTGGAGAAATGTATGTCGATGAAATGAAGATCGTTCCCTCATCACAGCTTAGAAAAGGGGATGTATTTATTTGCGAAACCGGTGATATCATTCCAATGGATGGCGAGATCATTGAAGGCATTGCGACCATTGACGAATCAGCCATTACCGGGGAATCTGCCCCGGTGATAAGAGAGTCCGGCGGCGATAAATCCTCAGTAACAGGGGGAACTAAAGTTTTGTCAGATAAGATAAAAGTTAAAGTTACTACTGACCCCGGTGAAAGCTTTTTAGATAAGATGATTGCGCTGGTAGAAGGAGCTACCAGGCAAAAAACACCAAATGAGATTGCGCTTACAATTTTACTCGCAAGCTTCACGATGATATTCCTCATTGTTTGTGTTACACTAAAGCCTTATGCAGATTATGCAAACACGCCCATCAATATTGCCGCCTTTTTATCATTGTTTGTTTGTTTGATACCGACAACGATTGGCGGGTTATTAAGTGCCATTGGTATTGCGGGCATGGACAGGGCCTTGCGTGCAAATGTTATTACAAAAAGCGGAAAGGCAGTTGAAACCGCGGGTGATATAGACACGTTGCTGCTAGATAAAACAGGAACCATCACCATTGGTAACCGTAAAGCGACTAATTTTTATCCCACCAACGGCGTGGATGATAAAGATTTTATCGGTTATGCGGTATTAGGGTCACTTGCCGATGAAACCCCGGAAGGAAAATCAATTGTTGAATTGGCGCAGGTGAAGGGCGTCCAGCGGAAACGTGATCAGGGAATGGAATTTATAAATTTTACGGCTGAAACAAGGAGCAGTGGTGTAGATCTTCCGGATGGAACCAGGATCAGGAAAGGAGCTTTTGATTCTATTCGTGACCTTGTCGTAAAAAAAGGAGGAACGGTTCCGCAGGAAACCGGTGACAAAGTAAAAACAATTGCTCAGAATGGAGGAACACCACTGGTGGTGGCATTTAATAACGAGATAAAAGGTGTGATCGAATTGCAGGATATCATCAAACCAGGCATACAGGATCGTTTCCAGAGGCTTAGAAAAATGGGAGTGAAAACGGTAATGGTAACAGGAGATAATCCTTTAACTGCGAAATACATTGCTGAAAAGGCCGGCGTGGATGATTTTATTGCAGAAGCAAAGCCTGAGGATAAAATGGCTTATATAAAACAGGAACAACAGGGTGGTAAACTTGTGGCCATGATGGGTGACGGTACCAACGACGCACCTGCATTGGCGCAAGCCGATGTGGGAGTTGCTATGAATAGTGGAACACAGGCTGCAAAAGAAGCGGGAAACATGGTTGACCTGGATAATGATCCGACAAAACTGATCGAGGTTGTTGAAATAGGAAAGCAATTACTGATCACAAGAGGTACCATCACCACATTCTCTATTGCGAACGATGTGGCAAAATATTTTGCTATTGTTCCGGCATTGTTCATCACATCCATTCCGGCGTTGCAGGCACTCAACATCATGAACCTGGCAAGCCCTCAAACCGCAATTCTTTCTGCAGTGATCTTCAATGCCATCACTATTCCGCTGCTGATACCGCTTGCACTTAGAGGCGTTGCCTATAAACCAATTGGCGCCAGTGCATTGCTGAGAAGAAACTTATTTATTTATGGTGTTGGAGGGATCATCGCACCCTTTGTCGGAATAAAATTGATTGACATGTTAATGGGTGTGTTTATGTAAGGATATTAAAAACAAGAATTAAATATAGATGTATGAAAAAATATTTGTTGCCATCCTTAAAACTTACGCTTGTTCTTTTAGTGCTTTGCTCAGTTCTTTATCCATTGCTGATTGCCTTAGTAGGTAAATTAGCACCGGGTGGCGGGGATGGAAAAACTGTACAAGTAAATGGCAAAGTGGTTGGCTATGAGCTGATCGGACAAAAGTTTACGGATGATAAATATTTCTGGAGCCGTCCTTCTGCGGTAGACTATAATGCGGCAGGTTCTGCCGGTTCCAACAAAGGACCGGCCAATCCTGATTATTTAAAACAGGTACAGGATAGGATTGATACATTTCTTGTCCATAATCCCGGTATAAAGAAGGAAGAAATTCCTGCAGAACTGGTTACTGCATCAGGCAGCGGAGAAGATCCCGATCTTTCTCCTGCCGCAGCCAGGATACAGGTAAAACGGATTGCGGCTATCCGTAAGATCGATGAGAGTAAATTATATGCGTTGGTTGATCAGCATACACAAGGCCCCTTGCTTGGGTTTCTTGGTCCGTCCAAAGTAAATGTTTTGAAATTGAATGTTGCATTGGATAATTTGAAATAACCTGGTTTAAAAGTTTAGTTGATTTATTTGTTAAACCTTCCTGGTCTGACGTAGGACGTCATTAGCAGTTTGAAAATTAAAAAAATAAAGAAACATGAAAAGAAGGAAAATATTCCTGGCATTACTCAGCTTATTGGCAAGCGGCATTGTATGCGCCCAGGATTCAACAGGCAAAAAAGGAAATCTTACGATTTCCGGTTCGGCAGATGCCTATTACCGCTTCAACTTTCAAAATGCAAAGGACTCAGGCCATACCAATAACTATACAAGCTTTACCAATTCTCAAAATTCGTTTGAATTGGGGATGGCATCCATTAAAGCTGACTACAGTATCGGGAAAGTAGAGGGCGTCATTGACCTTGGCTTCGGCAGACGGGCTGAAGAATTTTCATACAACGATGGTGACTTGGACCAGGGCAAAAATGGCTTTTTAACGCTGGCAGCTGTCAAGCAATTAAATCTTTCTTATGCGCCTTCTTCAAAAGTAAAATTTACAATGGGTAAATGGTTTACTCATGTTGGTTACGAAGTTCCTGACGCTTATGCGAATCGCAACTATAGTATGGACTATATGTTTTCTTATGGTCCCTTTTCTCATACAGGTATAAAACTTGATGTGACGGCAAACAGTAATGTTGGGTTTATGGTGGGTGTAGCAAATCCAACTGATTTTACTTCCGCAAGTTTTGCGAAGAAAAATTTTATCGCTCAAATTCATTTGACCACTACGAACACCAAGGTAAATGGCTATCTCAATTACGTAGGTGGAAAAGATCTGTCTGATGCTACTGTCAACCAGTTTGATGCTGTTATTACAGGAACTGTCTCGGGCAAATTTAGTGTTGGATATAATGGTACAGTAAAATCCGTCAAACCAAATGGAGGCAGCAGTGATTCGTGGTGGGGATCGGCTCTCTATCTCAATTTTGATCCTTCCTCTAAACTTGGTATTACAGCAAGAGGCGAATATTTTGATGACAAAAACGGAGTAGCTGGATTTGGCACGGGTATTTTCGATGCCACGCTATCATTTGATATACACATCGACAACCTGACCATTATTCCTGAATTTCGCTTAGATGCAGCAAAAGACCCGATCTTTTTTAAGAATGACGACCCTTCGTCGTCTCCATCGGCAAAAAGTACAGGGACACTTATTTTGGCGGCGACTTATCATTTTTGAACTTTGAAAAAATATCGAAAATCAAATAGCGCTGATTAATTCAACTGAATATTTTGAGTGAGCAAAACGATAAGGAAAAACAAGTTCAGCAGTTTTTGAAGCTGAACCAGGCCGATAACCGGGGCAAGCTGAAGATTTACATTGGAATGAGTGCCGGAGTGGGAAAGACTTATCGTATGCTGGAAGAGGCCCATGATCTTTTACAAAAAGGGACAAACATTAAAGTAGGTTATGTAGAAACGCATGGAAGAAAAGAAACGCAGGCATTGATAGAAGGATTACCGGTGATACCGAGACGCGAAGTTTTTTATAAAGGCAAGAAATTAGACGAGCTTGATGTGAATGCAATATTGTTACTTCATCCCGATATTGTCATCGTGGATGAGTTGGCCCATTCCAATATTCCAGGCAGCAAAAATGAAAAACGCTGGCAGGATGTATTGGATATTCTTGAATCAGGCATTGATGTCATTACAGCTATCAATATTCAGCACATAGAAAGTATTAATGAAGATGTAAAACAGATCACCGGTGTTGAGGTAAAAGAAAGAGTGCCGGACAAGATTTTACAATTAGCTGATGAGGTGGTGAACATTGACCTGACAGCAAAGGAATTGATAACAAGGTTAAAGGAAGGAAAGATTTACGATCACACAAAAGTGCAGCAGGCGTTAACGAACTTTTTTCAGCCAGAAAAGATCTTACAGTTGCGTGAGCTGGCATTGAAGGAGGTGGCAGGCCAGGTAGAAAGAAAGGTTGATTACGAAGTAACCGTGAAAGAAAAGGCCTGGCGGCATGAACATTTTCTTGCCTGTATTTCTTCGAACCACGAGATTGCTCAGCGCATCATTCGTAAAACGGCAAGGCTGGCTTCTTATTACAATAGTAAATGGTATGTACTGTATGTTCAAACTCCCAAAGAATCCTCCGATAAAATTCCCCTGGCCGAGCAACGTCATCTTATTAATAACTTTAAAAACGCAACTGAACTGGGAGCCGAAGTGATCCAAAAAAAATCAGATAATGTGGCGCATGTCATCATGGAAATTGTAGAAGAAAAAGGGATCACGACGGTATGCCTGGGCAAACCTCATCTAAATTTATTCCAGATCATACTGCGAACCAGTGTATTTAACCAACTGCTAAAAACACTTTCAAAAAATGACGTCGACCTTGTAATATTATCCTAATGGCAACGAGTGTAAAAAATAAGATCCGGTTGGGAACACTTTTTCTTTTTCTTTTATTGCTTTTGTCGGGCGGCTTGGGCATTTATAACCTGGTGAGATTAAAGAATGATGCAAAGATGATCCTGGAAAATAATTATGAGTCGCTGGATTACTGCCATATTATGCAAAGGCAACTGGATAGCTTCAATATCGACCGCCCGGATGCCTTGCGGAATTTTGATGACGCATTGAGGAAACAGGAAAATAATATCACTGAACCGGGCGAATATGATGCCACGGCGGCGATACGGTCTGCCTTCGTCAAGTTAAAGAAAGGCGATACATCGACTCCCATTATCAGGGATATGCATAAGCAATTGCATTTTATCCTTAATGCGAATATGAATGCGATTGAAAGAAAAAACTCCAGAACAGAAGCCAAGGCTGAGAACGCCTTGACTCTTATCTCCCTCATCGCAGCTGTTATTTTTCTCGTGGCATTTACCTTCTCATTTAATTTCCCCTCTGTTCTAACCGAACCTATTCGCAAACTCACCGAAGCTATACAGGAGATAAGCAGGAAAAATTATAAATATCGTATCCATATCAAAAACAAAGACGAGTTTGGCCAGATGGCCGACGCATTCAACTCAATGGCCGAACGCCTTGAATATTTTGAGAGCAGCAACCTGAATAAATTAATGTTTGAAAAAAGCAGGGCTGAGGCAGTGATCAACAGCTTGAAGGATGCGAGCGTTGGAATTGATAAGAACAGCATCATTTTGTTTGCCAATAACCAGGCTTTGCAATTACTGGGACTGGAAGCTAAGGACATCGTAAGCCGTCCTGCAAGCGAGGTGGCTGAACGAAACGATCTTTTCCGGTTTTTGCTGAATGAAAAAAATAATATTCCATTTAAAATAGTTGTGGATGGAAAAGAAAATTATTTTACCAAAGAGATCATTGAGGTCCAGCAGGAGGGCACAAAGAATACGGTGATCGTTGTAAGGAATATCACCTCATTTAAGGAGCTTGATGTAGCTAAAACAAATTTCATCGCTACAGTTTCTCATGAATTAAAGACACCTCTCGCTTCTTCTGATTTTAGTTTGAAATTACTCGAAGATGGACGCAACGGGAAGCTTACAAAGGATCAAAAGGACCTGGTACACCAATTGAAACAGGATAATCAACGCATGTTGCGAATTTTGAGCGAGCTGCTGAATATGAGCCAGGTTGAGGCTGGGAAAATTCAACTGGAAATAAGATCTGTCAAGCCGGCTTCAATCGTCAATAACGCGATCAATACAGTAAGTACTGCAGCAAAGGAGAAGGAGATTCATTTTGAACGACACTTTGACGAGGAACTACCAACGGTACGGGCCGACGCTGAAAAAACAGGATGGGTATTGAATAATTTTCTATCGAATGCAATAAAATATTCTACTGCCGGCAGCAAGATCTCCGTAAGTATAAAACTTGTTGATGGCTTTCTTCAATTTGCCGTGAAAGATGAGGGTAAAGGCATTCCAGGGGAATATTTACCAAAAATATTTGAGCGCTTTTTTAAAGTACCTGGTTCTGACAAAACAGGCACAGGATTAGGGCTTGCTATTTCAAAAGAGTTTATCGAAGCAGAAGGTGGAAAGATCTGGGTAAAGAGTACCCAGGGAGAAGGAAGTGAATTTGGGTTTGATCTGCCCATTGTTTGACCACTTCATTGCTTTTCATAATAAGGAACCTCATCATGTGATTTTGATTCCTGTTGATTCCAGTACGCCAGCGTGACAACGTGACCATCTTTTGTGCGGAGTAACCTTCCGAAGATCGCATTGGTAGGATTGAAGGTTACGTCAGTGACGCCAACAGTAAATGTTTCAGGTGGTGATGGCAAGTGCGTTTCAACCGCTGGTTGAGGGATCGTCTCTCCAGTTTCCGGAGGCTTGGGAGTCGCAGCCGGAGCAGGTTTTGGTGGGGGAGAGGTCACGACTACAACTGTATATTTATTGAATTCGAGTAATTCTTTTAGAAATGTAACCCTCTCCGCCGATGCATTTTTTTCTACAATGGCACATTTCACTCCATTCAAGTCTTCAAATTCATGGTTTTTATTGATCGCCATTTAGATTAAAAATTCAAAATTTAATAATGAAGTGCAACCGTTGTGATTCATAATGTTCGCTGTGAGCTAGTAGCTTATAGCTAAAAGCTTTTTTTATGTTTAAAACCTATCTCAAAACTAGTTCTTCGTGAACAGGTTTTGGTCACAAAGAACACAAAGCACGCACAAAGTACACGAAGTTGGATTCCCATTTTTATAACCTCGGATTCGTGGGTTTGATAGGTTTCTCAAAGGAATTAACGCCCCGTGTTTTTAATTTTCTTCGAAACACTTTATCACCTGCAGATACATACAGTACATTAAAATCGGTGCCTCCAAAACAAACATTCGAAGCCTGTCCATTTGACGGGGGTATCGGCAATATAGCTTCCACCCGGCCCAATTGATCAAGTATTTGAACTCCCAAACGTGAAGCAACAAATATTCTCCCTGCTGTATCACATCTTATACCATCGGGCCATGCATTGTCTTCTGTATCGGGCGAATGCAACCAACCATAGCGCTGTTTATAACCAAGTGTTCCGTCTTTTTGTATTTTATAGATCCAGACCCAATGCGTGGCAGATTCAGTTGCATATATCTGAGTTTGATCAGGCGAAAGGGTAACACCATTAGGAAATTTCAATCCATCATCCACCACAACTTTTTCACCATTGGGGCGAATGAGATATAGTTTACCGGGTCGTGCTGCTCCATCAGGTGATGTTACATAGATATTTCCGTTATTGGCAATAACAAGGTCATTACCGGAAATACTGTCTGCGATCACTGTTTCTTTCTCTTTTGAATCGTAACTTAAAATTTGCTTTGTTCCTCCGGCAACGGTGTACCTTTTTCCATCAGGTCCGAAATAAGTGCCACTTGCCCTTTTTGCGTCCACACTCAGTGTGGTCAATTTTTTGTCTGCGTCAACTTTATAAGTTTTGGATGCGGGAATGTCCTGGTAGAATACTTCACCGTTTTTATTGACAGTCGTTCCCTCTGTAAACTGGTAACCCTGCCCGACCAACTCCCAATCTTCACCAGGAATTAAGAGAGTACTCAGAAAATCATTTTTGGAATTTCCTTTAACAACAGGTTTTGGCCAATCTTTCCAAAGCCATCGCATTGCCTGTGGGAAAATGGCAGTGCCATGATTTCCATTGTGTGCACCTTCTCCCCAAACATGATTCACTTCGTAACCGGCAAAATTCAATGAACGCTCGATTGTTTCATTTGCTTTCCACCAATCGCCGGCGTAAATATTCAGATCACTGTTGCCATCCTGTAAAAAAACACGGATGGGTTTTGGCTCATATTTGCGGATCAATGTAGAATAGCGATCGCCGCCGCGTAATCCAACATACGTACCGATAGCACTAAACACTCTTGAAAATTCTTCCGGGTGTTCCCATGCGGCTGTGAAAGCACAGATCGCTCCACTACTCGACCCTCCAATGGCCCGGTCATTGCCGCTTTTTGATAAATGGATCTCTCGCCCGTCGCTCGTTTTTTGTTTTTCAACCTCCGGTAAAATTTCCGTGAGAATAAAACGGCAATAGGCATCACCTAATCCGTCATATTCAAAACTCCTGTTGTATCGATCCAGTGCACCGGATCCGCTATCAGCCAAAACTCTTCCCGGCGTGACAAAAACGCCGATCGTTATGGGCATTTCATTTTTGTCGATCAGGTTATCAAAAACGTTCGGGGCTTTCCATTGAATGCCATCCTGGTTAACATACACGCAGGCTGGTTTTGACGGGTCATATTGCGCAGGCACATATACCCAGCAGTCTCTTGATGTTCCCGGGAAAATTTTTGATTGATTGAAACTGAATTTCAGGATCTCTCCGCGCGGTATTCCCTTCTGTAGCAAGCTGGCTGAATCTTCGGGATAATTTTCCTGAGGCTGTTGTCCAAAAAGAATCGTTGATAAAAGAAGGCCAGCAATGAAAAGGTTTTTTTTCATTATTACTTTTGACTTTTGTTTCTTACTTGAGCAAAGAATGAATATAATTATAGGCGCCACTGGCAATACCTGTAATTAAAATTCCTCCGACACAGATGGCCATCGCCATTTTCGGTTGCCAGTGAGCTTTAATTTTTTGAATGGGATGTTCATTTGCATCCATGAACATGAACTTTATCACTTTGAGATAATAGTATAATGAAACCACCATATTCAAAGCAGCGATCACGATCAGTGAATAGTTCCCTTTGCCGGCACCGGCAAAAAGCAGAAAGAATTTTCCAAAAAACCCTGCCATAGGAGGAACACCTGCCAATGAAAATAAAGATATCGCCAGTACCCAGCTCAATACCGGGTTGGTTTTATAGAACCCCCTGTAATCATCCATATCTTCTTTTCCCGTGATCGCACTTACCAGGGATATCACACCAAAAGCTCCGAGATTGGAGAAAATATAGATCAGGATGAAAAAGATAACAGACGAGCTTCCCGCGATTGATTGTGCGCTAAGACCTACCAGGATAAAGCCGATCTGCGCAATAGATGAAAAAGCAAGAAATCGTTTCATATTCTGTTGCCGCAACGCGAATAAATTCCCGATGATCATGGTGGCGACGGAGATGAGAAAGATCATATTGTACCAGCTGCTGGCTAGGGGAGTAAAAACATTATAAAATACGGAAACCATGACAAACAATATTGCACCTTTTGAGATCACAGACAAGTAAGAAGTAACAGCGACAGGGGAACCTTCGTACACATCGGCGGTCCATAAATGAAAGGGAACCGCGGATATCTTAAATGCAAAACCCGCAAGAAGGAGGATAAAAGAAAATACCTGGAAAGAATTACCAGTGAGATGAGCTTTGAGTCCCATAAAGTTTAACGTGCCGGTGGCGCCATATAACATAGAAATACCAAACAATAAAAGACCGGAAGAAAATGCAGAAGAAATGATCATTTTGAAAGCGGCCTCCGAAGAACGGCGTTTATCAAGGTCAAAATTGGAAAGGGCTGCCAGGGGAATCGTTGAAAGTTCAAGTCCCAGGTAGAACATCAATAAATTGTTGCTCGAGATCATAAAGAACATTCCAAGGAGAGTAGAAAGTAGTAACATGTAAAATTCGGGGACGTGTTTATGACCTTTTAGCCAGTCGTAGGATTGCAACGAAATAATAAGAGTACCGAGGTTTAAAAGATTCTTTTCAAAGGTGACCAATTCACTGGTGTGAAACATGTCTCCAAATAAATTTCCTTTTGGGATATAGAAAAAACCCGCCGCGAGATTGATGACTAAAAGGATATTGATGAAATTAAACAAACCTTCATTCTTCCATTCTTCGTTTGATAATTTCAAAAAAAGAAGGATGAAGATGATGATCGTGATCAGCAGCTCGGCATTCATCAGGTATAAAAAATCATTCAACATAAAGAAGCGAAAGGTTATTTTACGATAGAGGATAATTTATTTAGGATCGTTTCAGCTGCCGGCGTTACCAGGTCGTTTAACCAAAATGGTGCAACCCCTATTGCTACAATTCCGGTGATCAACAAAATCGCAGCCCATCTCTCATTCCACTTTGCATCGATTCCTTTGGGAACGAGAGGGGAGCCCCCACCGGTCATTGTTAGTGGACCCATGATGACTTTGCCCACCGCTCTTAAAATATAAACCGCGGTCACAACAATTGAAGCGCATGCAACGATCGTCGCAATGCGATAAAAATTATCGACATTCTGCCAACCCCCCATGAATACAGTGACCTCAGCCACGAACCCACTAAAGCCAGGAAGACCGAGCGAGCAAAGACCCGCAATGACAAAAACAGTGGAGATAAATGGCATTATTTTCAACAACCCTCCCAACTGGGAAAGTTGCCTGGTATGTGTTCTGTCGTAGATCATTCCAATGCCGGCAAAGAAAAGAGCCGTCATCAGGCCGTGTGACACCATTTGCATCACGGCCCCGGTGATCGCTGTTTTTGTCAGTATGCCGATACCCAATAAAACAAACCCGCAATGGCTTACCGAAGAATAAGCGTTGATGTATTTCAGATCGGTCTGCATCATGGTAGCGAATGCGCCGTATAAAATAGCGATGGAGGCCAGCACAATGATGATCCATGAATATTGATGCGCTGCTTCCGGCATTAAAAATGTGGCAACACGCAAACAACCGTAACCGCCAAGTTTCATTGAAATGCCTGCCAGAAACATGGACGCTGCCGTCGGCGCGGATGAGTGGCCGTCAGGCACCCAGGTGTGAAATGGAAACAGTGCACCAAAAATTCCAAAGCCCACAAATGCAAACGGGAAGAAAAATTTCTGGGCAGACAGCGGAATATTCATTTGTGCGATCTGCAAAAGATCAAACGTATGTTGACCATTGCCTGCGTTTGTATTCAGATACAGACCGATCAACCCGACAAAAACCAATGCTGAACCAGCCATCAGCATTAATGCAAGTTTCATGGCGCTGTATTCTTTTTTACCACTGCCCCATATACCGATGAGTAAGAATTTTGGAATAACGGCTACTTCGAGGAAAAAAAATAGGGTGAAAAGATCAAGGGAAATGAAAAAGCCATACGCGCCCATGCTGAGAAATAAAAGGAGAAAGAAGAATTCCCTGTTAAGTTTTTCCACGTTCCATGAAACCAGTATTCCCGCGAGTACAACAAAGGCTGTAAGGAGGATCATGGCTACTGAAATTCCGTCAACGCCAACATGATAATTGATGTGAAGAGGAGCGTACCAGGTGTAATTGCTCTCAAACAACATTGCGGCCGTATTGCCGGCTGACCGTTCGTTCCAATAGAAATATAACAATGCAAATGCGAGTATCAATTGCAATGATGAACTGATCAACGAAATGACCCTTGCCGGTTTTGCTCCCTTTAATGGAATAATCGCGACGGCGGAAAGAAGGGGCAATAAGATGAGTAATGAAAGATTCATTATTTAAATGTGTTGTATCGGGGCATTCGATCTTTTGTATTATTTCGGTTTGTCCATTTTCTTTTTTTACATGTCGCTCCTACGGAGCTATTTATTTCCATAGATACAGGAACACAATTACCAATACAATGATCCCACCAAAGAAATACAAAGTATAACTCTGCACTCTTCCCGATTGTACTCCTTTTATTAAAACGGATAATTTTCCGGTTGTCCATGCGATGCCATTCATGGTGCCATCGACGATGTTTCTGTCGATCCAGGCGGCTGGCCTGCCGACCATGTTAAAAATGACCTTCTTTGTAATGAACAGGTATAGCTCATCAATATAAAATTTCCTGTAGGCGGTTTCATATAACCCACCGAGGGCAGTGGCAAGTTTCTGAGGCCGGTCTGATTTTTTGAAATAAAGACCATAAGCTATCAGAATTCCAATAGCCGCTATCGTTACAGGCACGATCGAAAAGGTGAGATGTATTTTACTGACAAATACTCTTCCATCGGATGAAATAAAATTTGAGAAAGGAATAAATCCGACCAATATAGTTCCGAGTGCCAGAATGATCAATGGCATTTTCATGCTCATTGTTCCCTCTGAACTGTGAATGGAAAGAGTTGAGCGGTGAGAGGTATTCCAGAAAATTGAAAAATATAAACGGAACATGTAAAAAGCAGTAATGCCGGATGTAATTAAACCGATGTAATAAACCACGGGATTATTCTGCCAGGCCGCGAACAAAATTTCTTCTTTGCTGAAAAATCCGGCAAATGGTGGTATGCCCGCAATAGCGAGGCATGCCACCAGGAAGGCAATATTTGTGATCGGCATCAGCCTTCTAATGCCACCCATGTTCCTCATTTCATTGCTGTGTACCATATGAATGACAGCCCCGGCGCAGAGAAACAATAAGGATTTGAAAAATGCATGAGTAAACAAATGGAACATGGAGGCAGTATAGCCCAAACCATTTTCTCCTCCATAACCTGAAACTCCGAGCGCAAACATCATATAACCAATTTGCGACATAGTAGAATAAGCAAGCACTCGCTTGATGTCGGTCTGGGTGCAGGCAATAACAGCGGCAAGAAATGCGGATACTGCTCCGACCCATGTAACCACAAGCAGGGACGCTTCATTGATATGAAACACGGGGAACAATCTTGCTACGAGGTAAACGCCCGCAACAACCATGGTGGCCGCATGTATCAGTGCCGATACCGGCGTGGGGCCTTCCATTGCATCCGGCAGCCAGATGTGCAATGGAAACATCGCGCTTTTTCCGGCACCGCCAATGAATACCAATGTGAGCGCCCATGTTAACAATGATATCCCGAGAAATGATGTGGATGCGATAGCAAGCAATTGCGGCGAGCGTACATCGGTCAATCGCTGAATGAGTGTATTGAAATCAAGTGTTTCGGATTGAAAACCCAGGATCAGAATTCCAATGAGAAATCCGAGATCAGCAAAACGGGTAACAATGAATGCTTTTTTGGAAGCGGCAACAGCGGACGGACGATCATAGTAAAACCCGATCAGTAAATAAGAAGATACACCAACAAGTTCCCAGAAAATATAGATCTGGAAGATGTTCGATGCGATCACCAGGCCCAACATTGAAAAGGTAAACAAGGAAAGAAAAGAATAATAAGTAGCAAAGCGCTCTTCTCCCTTCATATAACCCAAACTAAAAATGTGCACCATTAGCGAAACAAAACTTACAACTACCAGCATCATCACCGAGATGGGATCAAGCATAATTCCCATGTCAATCGACAATGACTTAGTGAAGCTAAGCCAGGTATATTTTACCGGGACTAATGTTTGATAGACGTCATTTGGTTTACCATCAACAAAAAAATAATGATAGGCTGCATATAAGGACAGCATTGTAGACACCAAAAGAACGAGACAGCCAAAGATGCCAGAGAAGTTGTTAAAATATTTTTTTCCAAATAAACCTAATACCGCAAAGCTTGCCAATGGCAGTAAGGGGATCAAGGCTATGTAAGACGAGTAATTCATGTAGCTTCACCCTCTCCTTACGAAGAGGCGCCGGGTTTAGTTTTTATAATTTATCTTCTGTAATTAAACATGTCAACTTTCTATTTCTTCTGAACTATTCTCGCTCACCATTCACCATTTCATTTCGCTTGCTTTTTCAACATCAATGGAACGATGACTCCTGTAAAGATTTATGATGATAGCGATCGCTACGGCCGCTTCTGCCGCTGCAATGGTGATGATAAAAATGGTAAAGAAGATTCCATCTAGTTTTTCAGGATACAGGTATTTATTAAATACCACAAAATTGATGTTCACACTATTGAGAATAAGTTCAATAGCCATCAGCATGGTGATCATGTTACGGCGTGTAAACAATCCATACATGCCGATAAAGAATAAGGCTGTACTTACAAATAAAATGTGTGAGATAGGTACATCATTCATGTTCCTGTTATTTCATTTATCGTTATTTCTGTCTCAGACCCTTCTCTTATTGTTTCCAGGTCCCTGTTTTTTGCTTTTCCATTGGTTGAAGGGCCCGGGGTTTTCATAGCAATCACAATGCAACCGATCATAGCAGCCAATAATAACATACTCACCACCTCGAACGGGAGGGCATAACCGCCAGCT
>Ga0163162_10000803_pt1 | contig 29217 bp, 20 predicted proteins | sample S55metaG_FD_115310 | JGI IMG/M metagenome (GOLD analysis project Ga0163162, IMG submission 115310) | Switchgrass rhizosphere microbial communities from Kellogg Biological Station, Michigan, USA - S5-5 metaG | ecosystem: Host-associated > Plants > Roots > Rhizosphere > Soil | place: USA... | reverse complement strand
GGTCACGACAACCGGCGAACCGGTCACCGGTGCGCCGACAGTCGCGGTGTAGGTGACGGTGCCACCTTCAGCCGCCGACTCGGTGGCGGTCAGTTTGACCGTCGAGGTGTCGATGGTGTCAGTTACATCGGTAACGGCTGGCGTGGTGCTCGGAACCAGATTCTCGAAGTTGCCACCCGTAGCATCCTTGATGGTCACTTCGACCTTGCCCGCGTCCTTGTAGACGTCGTCGGCAGGTGCAGGAACGGTCACGGTGCCAGTGGTCTTGCCCGCTTCGATGGTGATCACCGAGCCATTGCTCAGGGTCACAGTCACCGGGGTGCCGGCCGGGTTGGTCAGGGTCGCGGTGTAAACAATAGAACCACCTTCCGCCACGGTGCCGGTCGCAGTCAGCGACAGGTTGGTGGTGTCGACAGTGTCAGTAACAGTGGTCGAAACCGGGGTTTTGTCGGCAACGAGGTTCTCGTAATTGCCGCCGCTCACGCCCGTGATCGCGTTGGTCAGCGGCGTATGACCGTTCAACGCATCGTTAGGCGCGGTGGTGGTTACGGTGCCGGTGGTTTTGCCGACTTCGATGGTGATGTTCTGACCATTGGCCAGGGTCACGATCACCGGCGAGCCGGTCACCGGCGCGCCGACAGTGGCGGTGTAGGTGACGGTGCCGCCTTCAGCGGCCGTCTCGGTGGCGGTCAGTTTGACCGTCGAGGTATCAACGGTATCGGTCACGTCGGTGACGGCAGGAACGGTGCTTGGCACCAAGTTCTCGAAGTTGCCACCGGTGGCGTCCTTGATGGTGACTTCGACTTTGCCAGCATCCTTGTAGACGTCATCGGCTGGCGCAGGAACGGTCACGGTGCCAGTGGTTTTGCCGGCCTCGATGGTGATCACCGAGCCGTTCGACAGGGTCACGGTGACTGGCGTGCCGGCGGGATTGGTCAGGGTCGCGGTGTAAGTGATCTGGCCGCCTTCCGCCACGCTGCCCGTCGCGCTCAGCGTCAGGTCGGTGGTGTCAGTGGTGTCGGTGACCGTGGTGCTGACCGGAGTTTTGTCGGCAACGAGGTCTTCGTAATTGCCGCCGCTCACGCCGGTGATCGCGTTGGTGATAGGTGCGTGGCCGGTCAACGCGTCATTCGGTGCAGTGGTGGTCACGGTGCCGGTGGTTTTGCCAACTTCGATGGTGATGTTCTGACCGTTGGCCAGGGTCACGACCACAGGTGAGCCGGTCACCGGCGCGCCGACAGTGGCGGTGTAGGTGACGGTGCCACCTTCAGCCGCCAACTCGGTGGCGGTCAGTTTGACGGTGGTGGTATCGACGGTATCGGTCACGTCGGTGACGGCCGGAACGGTGCTTGGCACCAAGTTCTCGAAGTTGCCACCGGTGGCATCCTTGATGGTGACTTCGACTTTGCCTGCATCCTTGTAGACGTCATCGGCTGGCGCAGGAACGGTCACGGTGCCAGTGGTTTTGCCGGCCTCGATGGTGATCACCGAACCGTTCGACAGGGTCACGGTGACTGGCGTGCCGGCGGCATTGGTCAGGGTCGCGGTGTAGGTAATCTGGCCGCCTTCAGCCACTGTGCCGGTCGCGCTCAGTGTCAGGTCGGTGGTGTCGGTGGTGTCGGTGACCGTGGTGCTGCCCGTAGTTTTGTCGGCCACGAGGTCTTCGTAATTGCCGCCGCTCACGCCAGTGATTGCGTTGGTGATCGGCGCGTGGCCGGTCAACGCGTCATTCGGCGCAGTGGTGGTCACGGTGCCGGTGGTTTTGCCGACTTCGATGGTGATGTTCTGGCCGTTGGCCAACGTCACGACAACTGGCGAACCGGTGACTGGCGCGCCGACAGTCGCGGTGTAGGTAACGGTGCCACCTTCAGCGGCAGTCTCGGTGGCGGTCAGTTTGACCGTCGAGGTGTCGATGGTATCGGTCACGTCGGTGACGGCAGGAACGGTGCTTGGCACCAGATTCTCGAAATTGCCGCCGGACGCATCCTTGATGGTCACTTCGACTTTGCCGGCGTCCTTGTAAACATCATCGGCTGGTGCCGGAACAGTCACGGTGCCGGTTGTTTTGCCGGCATCAATGGTGATCACCGAGCCGTTGCTCAGGGTCACAGTGACGGGCGAACCTGCTGCGTTGGTAAGGGTTGCGGTGTAAACAATCGAACCACCCTCAGCCACGGAGCCGGTTGCGCTCAGCGACAGGTTGGTGGTGTCGGCAACATCGGTAACGCTGGTCGAAACCGGGGTCTTGTCGGCCACCAAATCTTCGTAATTGCCACCGGAAACGCCAGTGATCGAATTCGTCAGCGGTGGGTTGCCGGTCAACGCGTCATTTGGCGCGGTGGTGGTCACGCTGCCGGTGGTTTTACCGACTTCAATGGTGATGCTCTGACCGTTGGCCAGGGTTACCACGACGGGCGAACCAGTCACCGGGGCGCCGACAGTGGCGGTGTAAGTGACGGTGCCACCTTCAGCAACCGAGGTGTCGGCCGTCAGTTTCACGGTCGAGGTGTCGATGGTGCCGGTCACTTCGGTCACGGCTGGAACGGTGCTCGGCAGCAGATTCTCGAAGTTGCCGCCAGTCGCATCCTTGATGGTGACTTCGACTTTGCCGGAGTCCTTGTAGACGTCATCGGCTGGCGCCGGAACGGTCACGGTGCCAATGGTTTTGCCCGCGTCGATGGTGATCACCGAGCCGTTGCTCAGGGTCACGGTCACCGGCGTGCCGGCAGGATTAGTCAGGGTCGCGGTGTAAACGATCGAACCGCCTTCCGCCACGGTGCCGGTGGCTGTCAGCGACAGGTTGGTGTTGTCGATCGAATCGGTAATGGTGGTGGTCGCTGGCGTCGTGTTCGGCACCAGGTTTTCGAAATTGCCGCCGGTAGCACCGGTGATGGTGGTGCTGACAGTGCTGCCATTGTTGTAAACGTCGTTGGCCGCGGTCGGCACGTTGACGCTGCCGGTGGTTTTGCCGGCGTCAATGGTGATGGTCGAGCCGTTCGACAGGGTGATCGTCACCGGGGTTTGCGCAGCATTGGTCAGCGTCGCGGTGTAAGTGATCTGGCCGCCTTCGACGACGGTACCGGTAGCGGTGAGGCTGACGCTGGTAGTGTCGACCGAATCGGTAACCGTGGTGGTGGCTGGCGTTGTGTTCGGCACCAGACTTTCGAAGTTGCCGCCGGTAGCGCCAGTAATGGTGGTGCTGACGGTACCGCCATTGTTGTAGACGTCATTGGCCGCGGTCGGCACGTTGACGGTGCCGGTGGTCTGGCCGGCTTCAATGGTAATGGTCGAACCGTTCGACAGGGTGACGGTGACCGGGGTTTGCGCCGGGTTGGTCAGGGTCGCGGTGTAGGTGATCTGGCCACCTTCGACCACTGTGCCGGTGGCGGTCAGGGTCAGGTTGGTGGTGTCGATCGAGTCGGTGATGGTGGTCACCGCTGGCGTCGGGTTCGGCACCAGGTTTTCGAAGTTGCCGCCAGTCGCACCGGTGATGGTAGTAGTGACGGTGCTGCCGTTGTTATAGACGTCGTTGGCTGGAGTCGGCACGTTGACGGTGCCGGTGGTCTGGCCGGCGCCGATGGTGATGGTCGAGCCGTTCGACAGGGTGACGGTCACCGGGGTTTGCGCCGGGTTGGTCAGGGTCGCGGTGTACGTGATCTGGCCGCCTTCGGTGACACTCGGCCCGGCCGTCAGGGTGACGGTGGTGGTGTCGATGGTGTCGGTGACCTGGGTCGTGGCCGGAGTCGTCGGCGGGGTCACGGTGATGCCATTGCCGCCGGTGGTGCCAGTGACGGTCACGTCGATCTGGGTCGGATCGTTATAAACGGTGTCGTTCGGGGCCAGTGGCACATTGACGGTGCCGGTGGTTGCACCTGCCGGAATCACGATCACCGCGCCGTTGGACAGGGTGATGGTCAGGTCGGTCAGCGGCGCCTGGGTCAGGGTCGCGGTGTACACCAGCACGCCGCCGGCTTCGGTGATGCTCGGCGTGGCGCTAAGGCTCAGGGTCGACTCACGCAGAGCATTGGTGGTGGTGTCGGTGGTCTGGCCGCCGGTGATGTTCTGCGCAGCTTGACCGGCAGCGTTGATGCCTGCGGTCGGGAAACCAATAGTCGGGTCAACGCGGCCAGCGGTGGCGTCGAGCATGACGAAGCTGTGGCCGCCACCAGCAGCACCGCCCGTACCTGCGGCGCTCGGGCCGGCAGCGGTGGCGTCCAGCGCGGTGGTCGGGTCGACACCGGCGGCGATGGCTTGCTGCAGTTCGGCTACCGACGGCGCTGCCTGCGCGGTGGCTTCGGCCAAATCAGTGCTGGAGTCGGGCGCGTTGGCGCTCCACTGAGTTTCACGGCCCAGATCAAGGGTGCGGCCATCGGCCAATTCAAGCGACACGGCGCCGGAGAGGCCGGTGTCGATCTGGTCGCCGACAAACAGACGATCGCCTTCAACGAGTACGCGACGCACGCCCTCTGGGGACACCACGAATACCTGACCGACAATGCTTTTGACGATGGCAACAACACTGCTCATTGAAGACTCTCCGGGGTGTCACGTTCAGTTGACTTCCATGGACCTGATGGCATGGGCGCCGATTCAGTCTGGACGTACTTTAAAAATTTGCGAAACAAGTTTGACGCATGCTTTCGTCAATATTTTGGCTAGATTCTTTCGCTATTAACTTTATGCCAAACTATTGACCTTCTGGGTGCCATCCTAAACAATCGCCCCACTAATGTCACGTTGATATTTCCGCGGCGACCTGTCCTTCAGCGTGTGATCCAGTTCCTGTTTTGAACTTTCCGACATACGGTCAATCTGGTTGCCATCATCCGACGCAGCGCCACGTTTTGCTGTGATTCAAGACAAGAAGTTCTGGGAAATTCCTATCATGCGTTCGCCCCTGCTTTTCGCCGTACCCTTCGCCCTCGCCGCCTCTTTTGTACAATCACAATCCTTACCAGAAGCCATGCAGCAGGCACTGGATGTCCATCCGGAAATCCAGGCAGGGGTCAACAGTCGTTTGGCTGCGGATTATCAGTTAAGAGCGGCAAAAGGTGGATACCTGCCGAAGGTCGATCTGCTCGGCGGTTATGGCCGTGAGGGTACCGACAGCGTCACCACCCGCGCCAATTCCGGTAACCACTACGAAACCCTGAATCGTAGCGAGTCAAGTTTACGTCTCTCGCAAATGGTCTTTGACGGTTTTGCGACGTCCAGCGAGGTCGGGCGTCAACAAGCCACCGTCAACTCCCGCGCTTACTCATTACTCGGTACTTCCGAGCGCACCGCGCTGACTGTCGCGCAGGTGTATCTGGACGTGCTGACCCGCCGCGAATTCGTGCGTCTGGCCGAAGAAAACCTCAAGAGCCACCAGCGCATCTACGACCAGATCCAGCTGCGCACCCAGCGTGGCGTCGGCAGCGGTGCCGACCTCGATCAGGCTGAAGCATGGAGGTCCCAGGCCCGCAACAACCTGATCACCGAGCAGACCAATCTGGCCGACTCGGAAACCAACTTCCTCAGCGCCGTCGGCCAGATGCCCGATCAACTCGAGCGTCCGGCGCCGTTCATGGCGATGATGCCGGCCAACCTCAATGAAGCGCGCCAGCAAATGTTGGAAAACAGCCCGATCCTGCGTTCGGCCGAGTCCGACATCGCCGCCGCCGAGAAGCAATACGAAACCGCCAAGTCGACCTTCTACCCACGTTTCGACGCCGAACTGGGCCGCACCGCCGACAACGACCTCGACGGCCAGAACGGTCACAACAACGAATGGCAAGCCATGCTGCGCATGCGCTTCAACCTCTATTCCGGTGGCAGCAACAAGGCCGATCTGGAATCCAAGTCGTACCTGTCGAACCAGGCTTTGGATATTCGCAACAACGCCCTGCGCCAGTTGAACGAAGAACTCGGTCTGGCCTGGAACGCCTTGAACAACGCTAATGCCCAGGTGCCGATCGCGCAGCAATACGTCGATCACAGCACCTCGGTGCGCACCGCCTACCAGCGTCAGTTCAGCCTCGGCGAGCGTACCCTGCTCGATTTGCTCGACAGCGAAAACGAGTTGTTCACCGCTTCGCGGCGTCTGGCTGAAATCAAAAACATTCAGTTATTTACTCAGTACCGAATCAAGGCGACCATGGGCGAGTTGCTCAGAAGCCAGGGAGTGGTCGCACCGTTGGCATCCGTTGTGCAAAACGACGTCAAGCCCAAGGTCCAGCTGCCTGGGATGAATTGAGTTATCCCTTTTCAACTGTCAAAGAGTGTCGAGCGTGGAATCAGAAGTCAGTCGAGTTCAACTCAGTCATGATCCACGCGCGTTGCACGACGATCCTTTACTGGACGGACTGCTCGCCCTTTGCATGCTGCACCAGAAACCCGCCAGCGCGGCGATGCTGACCACCGGCCTGCCGCTGCCCAAACAACGCTTGAGTGTCGAGTTGCTGCCCCGCGCGGCGGCTCGCGCCGGCCTGCAAGGTCGGGTGCTGCAGCGCAAACTGGAAGAAATTCCGGCGATCGCCATGCCGGCACTGTTGCTGCTCAAGGATGGCCGCAGCGCCGTCCTGCTCGGCTGGCAGGGCGATAACGAAGCGCGGGTGTTGCTCAGTGAAACCGATGGTGGTGAGTCGATTGTCAGTCGCGAATTGCTCGCTGACGATTACACCGGCAAAGTCTTCTTCGCCCAGCCGCAACACAAATTCGACGTCAACCACGGCACGCTGATTCCGCGTGCGCGCTCGTGGTTCCGCGACACCCTCAAGCGTTCGCGCTGGCTGTACGCCGATGCGATCGCCGCGAGTTTCCTGATCAACATCATCGCCATGGCCGCGCCGCTGTTCGTGATGAACGTCTACGACCGCGTGGTGCCGAACCAGGCCGAAGCGACCCTGTGGGTGCTCGCGTTGGGCATCACCGGCGCCTACATCTTTGACCTGATCCTCAAGAGTCTGCGCGCCCTGTGCCTGGATCTGGCCGGGAAGAAAACCGACCTGATCATCTCGGCGACGCTGTTCGAGCGCATCGTCGGCATGGCGATGAAATACCGCCCGGCGCGAGTCGGCAGCTTCGCGCAGAACATCCACGAGTTTCAGAGCCTGCGCGACTTCCTCGCCTCGCTGACCCTGACCAGCCTGATCGATCTGCCGTTCACCATCCTCATCTTCATCGTCATCGCCATTCTCGGCGGGCATCTGGTGTGGATTCCGGTGCTGGCGTTCCCGATTGCCCTGCTGATCGGCTACGCCTTGCAGAAGCCGCTGGTGGCCACCATGGAACGCACCATGGCCCTTGGCGCCGAGCGCCAGTCGAGCCTGATCGAAACCCTCGCCGGTCTCGACGCGGTGAAGGTCAATAACGCCGAGAGCGAACGCCAGTACCAGTGGGAACAGACCATCGGCACCCTCAGCCGCCTCGAGCTGCGAGTGAAAATGCTCTCCGGTCTGGCGATGAACATCACCCTGCTGATCCAGCAACTGGCCGGGGTGATCATGATTGTCTTCGGCGTCTACCAGATCATCGCCGGCAACTTGAGCATGGGCGGTCTGATTGCCTGCTACATGCTCAGCGGCCGCGCCCTCAGCCCGCTGGCCTCGTTGTCCGGTCTGCTGACCCGTTATCAGCAGGCACGGGTGACCATGACTTCGGTCGACCAGATGATGGAGCTGCCGCAAGAACGCAACTTCGAAGAGCGCCCGCTGAGCCGTAAGGTTCTGCAAGGCGCGATCGAATGCCGCCAGCTCAGCTTCACCTACCCGGAACAACAGAACCCGGCGCTGAAGAACATCAACCTGGTGATTCGCCCCGGCGAGAAAATCGGCATCATCGGCCGTAGCGGCTCGGGCAAAAGCTCCCTCGCCAAATTGCTGGTTGGCCTGTATCAGCCGGATGACAGCGCCTTGCTGGTCGACGGTGTGGATATCCGCCAGATCGACGTCAGCGAACTGCGCTACAACATCGGCTACGTGCCGCAAGACATTCAACTGCTGGCCGGCACCCTGCGTGACAACCTTGTCTCCGGCGCGCGTTATGTAGAAGACGAGCTGGTGCTGCAAGCCGCCGAACTGGCTGGCGTCCACGAATTCGCCCGCCTGCACCCGCAAGGCTACGAACTGCAAGTCGGCGAGCGCGGGCAGAACCTCTCCGGCGGTCAACGACAGAACGTCGCGCTGGCCCGGGCCTTGTTGCTCAACCCGCCGATTTTGCTGATGGACGAGCCGACCAGTGCGATGGACAACACCGGTGAAGAACGCCTCAAACAACGCCTCGCCGCAGTGATTGAAAACAAGACCGTGGTGCTGGTCACGCACCGGGCTTCACTGTTGTCGCTGGTCGATCGTCTGCTGGTGATCGACCGTGGACAGATTCTCGCCGATGGCCCGAAAGCCGCCGTGATGGAAGCGTTGAAGAAGGGGCAGATCAGTGTTGCTTAAGTCGGGTTTCAAGGATTCGATCCGTCGCTACTTCAAAGGCTCGGCATCGCTGCAGGGCCAACCGCTGCCGGAGGTCAACAAGGCGCTGATCGAAGACGCCCCGCGCGTCGTGCGCCTGACCATCTGGGCGATCATCGGCTTCTTTATCTTTCTGCTGCTGTGGGCCAACTTCGCCGTGATCGACGAAGTGACCAAGGGCGACGGCAAAGCGATTCCGTCGTCGAAGATCCAGAAAATCCAGAACCTTGAGGGCGGGATCATCTCCGAACTGTTCGTCAAGGAAGGCCAGATCGTCGAGGCCGGTGCGCCGCTGATTCGTCTCGATGACACGCGATTTGCTTCCAACGTCGGCGAAACCGAAGCCGATCGCCTGTCGATGCTGCTGCGCGTAGAACGCCTCAGCGCCGAAGTCGATGACCGTCCGCTGAATTTCCCCGAAGACGTGCTCAAAGCCGTGCCGGGTCAGGCGAAAAGCGAAGAGTCGCTGTACATCAGCCGTCGTCAGCAACTGCACGACGAGATCGGTGGGTTGCAGGAGCAGTTGATTCAGCGTCAGCAAGAGCTGCGCGAATTCGCCTCCAAGCAAGCGCAGTATCGTCAGCAGCTCGGCTTGCAGCGCCAGGAAATCAATATGTCCGAGCCGCTTGTGGCGCAGGGCGCGGTGTGCCCGGTGGAGGTCTTGCGTCTGAAGCGTGCCGAGGTGGAAACCCGTGGTCAGCTGGATGCAACGACGCTGGCGATTCCGCGCGCTGAATCGGCGATCAAGGAAGTGCAGCGCAAGATTGATGAAACCCGTGGCAAGTTCCGCAGTGAAGCGCTGACCCAACTCAACGAAGCACGCACCGACCTGAACAAGGCCAGCGCCACCGGCAAGGCGCTGGAAGACCGCGTCAGCCGCACGCTGGTGACATCGCCGGTGCGCGGCATCGTCAACAAGTTGCTGGTCAACACCATCGGCGGCGTTATTCAGCCGGGCAGCGACATGGTCGAGATCGTACCGCTGGATGATACGTTGCTGGTCGAAGCCAAGATCCGTCCGCAAGACATCGCGTTCCTGCACCCGGGGCAGGAAGCGATCGTGAAATTCACCGCGTACGACTACACCATTTACGGCGGGTTGAAGGCCAAGCTTGAGCAGATCGGTGCTGACACCATCACCGACGAAGACAAGAAAACCACGTACTACATCATCAAGGTGCGTACTGAGCGCAGCCACTTGGGTACCGATGAAAAGCCGCTGCTGATCATTCCAGGGATGGTTGCTTCGGTGGACATCATCACCGGCAAGAAGTCGGTGTTGAGTTATCTGCTCAAGCCGATCATCCGTGCGCGGGCTGAGGCGTTGCACGAGCGCTAGATCTTCAGCGCGGCTGATGGCCTTTTCGCGAGCAGGCTCGCTCCCACATTGGATCTTTGTTAAACACTCATTTTGTGTTCACCAACGAACCCCTGTGGGAGCGAGCCTGCTCGCGAAGGCGCCAGCGGGAACACCACATCTCTGTCAATAAGTGACAAAAACCGTCACTCACCACTCAGTCCATTCCTCACCATTCGCCATATCGTTATTCATTAACGGTATTTAATTTCAGATTCTTATAGCTATAAAGTCATCCCCCTGCGTACCTGCCGACCAATCGGCGCGCCGCACGACCTGAACCAACACGCAATCCAGCGTGAGTGTCTGATCGACGAGCGCGCCCGTGAGCGCGCCGTGCGTGGGAGATGGAAAGATGTCCGCAGCTACTGCTTCCCCTGGCGTCGCGACCGCCGCGCCGCAATCCTTTGAAATCCGCCCGTTCAGCGGTGCCGTCGGCGCCGAGATTATTGGCCTGGACCTCACCCGGCCGATCAATGATCAGGACTTCGCGCGCATCCACCGTGCGCACCTCGACCACCACGTCGTGGTATTCCGCGACCAGCAAATCACCCCGCAACAGCAGATCGACTTCAGCCGCCGCTTCGGCGTGTTGCAGATCCATGTGCTCAAGCAGTTCCTGCTGGCCAATCATCCGGAAATCCTCATCGTTTCCAACATCATAGAAAACGGCCAGAACATCGGCCTCGGCGATGCCGGCAAGTTCTGGCACTCCGACCTTTCCTATAAAGAGCTGCCAAGCCTTGGCTCGATGCTCCACGCACAGGAGTTGCCCGAGGAGGGCGGTGACACGCTGTTCGCCGACATGCACAAAGCCTGGGACAGCTTGCCCGAAGCGTTGCGCAAAGCGGTTGAAGGCCGCAGCGCTGCGCATTCCTACACCGCCCGCTACAGCGAAACCAAATTCGAAGGCAACTGGCGCCCGACCCTGACCCCGGAGCAACTGGCCCAGGTCGCGGAAGTGGTGCACCCGGTGGTGCGCACGCACCCGGAAAACGGCCGCAAGGCGCTGTTCGTCAGCGAAGGTTTCACCACGCGCATCGTCGGCCTGCCGGATGACGAGAGCCAGCAATTGCTGACTGAGCTATACGCCCACAGCGTGCTGCCGCAAAACATCTACCGCCATCAGTGGCAGCCCCACGACCTGGTGTTCTGGGATAACCGTTCGCTGATCCATCTCGCCGCCGGCTGCCCGGCGCACCTACGCCGCAAGCTGTATCGCACGACCATTCAGGGCAATGCGCCTTTCTGATTCGCCGGAGATTGATCAAATCATGAACGCTCCCTTGCCAGGCCACGCGGCCAGCAACCCGATCGCCCGCAGCGAAGCACTGCTGGCGGTCGATCACGTCAGCCTCGAATACCGCACGCCGCAACGTGTGGTGCGCGCCACTCACCAAGTCAGTTTTGAAATCGACCCGGCCGATCGCTACGTGCTGCTCGGCCCGTCCGGTTGCGGCAAATCCACCTTGCTCAAAGCGGTCGCCGGGTTCATTCAACCGTGCGAAGGCGAGATCCGTCTGCAAGGCCAGCGCGTCGACGCGCCGGGGCCGGACCGCATCGTGGTGTTTCAGGAGTTCGATCAACTGCCGCCGTGGAAAACCGTCAAACAGAACGTGATGTTTCCGCTGCTTGCCTCGCGCACCCTGAAGAAAAAAGAAGCCGAAGAACGTGCGCTGCACTATCTGGAAAAGGTCGGACTGGCGGCGTTCGCCGATGCCTATCCGCACACCTTGTCTGGTGGCATGAAAGCGCGCGTAGCGATTGCCCGGGCGTTGGCAATGCAGCCGAAAATCCTGCTGATGGACGAGCCATTCGCCGCACTCGATGCCCTGACCCGCCGCAAGATGCAGGAAGAACTGCTGCTGCTCTGGGAAGAGGTGCGCTTCACTCTGCTGTTCGTCACCCACTCGATTGAAGAGGCGTTGGTGGTCGGTAATCGCATCCTGCTGTTGTCGCCGCATCCCGGCCGAGTGCGCGCCGAAGTGCACAGCCATCAATACGATCTGCACAGCTTGGGTGGCGTGGCGTTTCAGGAATCGGCGCGGCGCATTCATCGTCTGCTGTTCGACGAAGGCCAGTCGCCGGAAACCGAGCGTGACCACGACTTCAACGACATTCGCATCGCCTATTGAGCGGCCAGGAGGATTACCCGATGAGCCATTCATCATCTGTGCGTGAAGAGTTTGAAATTGTTCTGGAGCCGCTGACTGAAGTGCCGGTCGAGCGGGAGTTGTCCCTCGGCACGCGGCTGTGGCAACAGGGCTGGCTGCGTAAAGGCCTGATCCTGATTGTGCTGGCGGTGCTGTGGGAAGTGGTCGCGCGGATCCAGAACAATGACCTGATGCTGCCGAGCTTTTTGCAGACCAGCCATGCGCTGTTCGAGGGGCTACTCAGCGGTGAGCTGCTGGCCAAGGTATGGATCTCGTTGGTGGTGCTGATCAAGGGCTATCTGATCGGTATCGTCCTTGCTTTTGCCCTGACCACGCTGGCGGTGTCGACGCAGTTGGGCCGTGATCTGCTGAGCACGATGACTTCGATGTTCAATCCGTTGCCGGCGATTGCCCTGTTGCCGCTGGCGTTGCTGTGGTTTGGCCTGGGGCAGAACAGCCTGATTTTTGTGCTGGTGCATTCGGTGTTGTGGGCGTTGGCGCTGAACACCTATGCCGGGTTCCTCGGGGTTTCCGAAACCCTGCGCATGGCGGGTCGCAACTATGGTCTGAAGGGTTTGCGACTGGTGCTGTTCATCCTGATCCCGGCGGCGCTGCCGTCGATTCTGGCGGGGCTGAAGATTGGCTGGGCGTTTGCCTGGCGCACGTTGATTGCCGCTGAATTGGTTTTTGGTGCGACCAGTGGCAAGGGCGGGTTGGGCTGGTACATCTTCCAGAACCGTAATGAGCTGTACACCGACAAGGTGTTTGCCGGGTTGGCGGTGGTGATTTTGATCGGGTTGCTGGTGGAGAATCTGGTGTTCGATACGCTGGAGCGGGTGACCGTTAAGCGGTGGGGGATGCAGCGGTAATTTCTGGCGTGGCGGCTGGCCCCTTCGCGAGCAGGCTCGCTCCCACATTTGATCTCCTGTGGGCACAGGTTTTATGACCGACAGAAGTCCAGTGTGGGAGCGGGCCTGCTCGCGAAGGCGTCTTTGAAGGCGCCGCCAAAGCTGAAGGATGTTTGCTAGCATTGCGCGCAGATCAATCCTGATCAGCCATGAGTGCTCAGCATGCAACTTCCGGACATGAACCTTCTGATCGCCCTCGACGCCTTGCTCGACGAGGGCAGTGTGGTCGGCGCGGCGCGGCGGATGAATCTCAGTCCGGCAGCCATGAGCCGCACCCTGACGCGGATCCGCGAGGCCATCGGCGATCCGATTCTGGTGCGTGCCGGCCGAGGCCTGGTGCCAACCCCCAAAGCCCTGGAATTACGCGAGCAAGTTCGCGATGTGGTCGAGCAGGCCGCGCTGCTGTTCCGCTCCGCTGACACCGTGGAGTTGGGCACACTGCGCCGGCGCTTCAGCATCCGCGCCAATGACTTCTTCATCGGTGTCTACGGCGGCAAGCTGTTCGACACCCTCGATCAACTGGCGCCGCACTGCGAATTGCGTTTCGTCCCGGAAGGCGATGGCGACGATGAGGCTCTGCGCGAGGGCCGCATCGATCTGAGCGTCAGCAACACTCGCCCCGTCACCCCTGAAGTCAAAGTACAGAACCTGTTCTCGACGCACTTCGTGGGACTGGTGCGCGAAGATCATCCATTGCTCGACGGTGAAATCACCGCCGAGCGCTACGCCGGGTTTTCCCGTATCAGCATGTCGCGCCGTGGCATCGCGCGCGGCCCGATTGATACGGCGCTGAATGCACTGGGTCTGGAGCGGCGTGTGGCAGTGATTGCGCCGAGTTTCCATGCGGCGATGTTTGCCTTGCCGGATTCCGACCTGATCCTGCCAGTGCCCAAAGAAGCGCTGCTCAGCGTGCGCCGGCTGGGTTTGAAACTGCGCTCATTCGACCTGCCAATCCCGTTGCCGACGCTGATGCTGACCCAGGCCTGGCACCCGCGTTTCGACAAGGATCCGGCACACCGCTGGCTGCGCGAAACGCTCAAGGCCTGCTGTGACGAAACGTGGCTGGCGGCACAGCCTTAGTCCCCAAGAAAACAAAAAAACCTGTGGGAGCGAGCCTGCTCGCGAAAGCGCTGGATCAGTCACCCATAATATTGACTGACCCGACGCCTTCGCGAGCAGGCTCGCTCCCACAAGGGATGTTAATTGTTGTGTCTGGCGCACTTATAACCTGCCAATAAGTCAATTTTCGTCATTGCCAAGCCCGACTAAGATGCTCCGGTATTTTTCCCTCCGGAGTGTGTATTCATGACATCCCTGACGGCGGCAGCGCCCATCGCTGCGGCCAGCCCGGCGACGGCGGCCGCGCCACCGGTGTTCGGGGCGCGGATCATCATTGGCCTGGTCGGTGTGCTGCTGGCGGTGCTGGTGTCGGGCCTCAACGAGATGGTCACCAAGGTGGCCCTGGCCGACATCCGTGGCGCGCTGAGCATCGGTTACGACGAAGGCACCTGGCTGGTGGCCAGTTACACCGCCACTTCGGTCGCGGCCATGGCCTTCGCACCGTGGTGTTCGGTGACCTTCTCGCTGCGCCGCTTCACCCTCTGCGCGATCGGTCTGTTCACGCTACTCGGCGTGCTGTGTCCATTCGCGCCGAACTACGAAAGTCTGCTGCTGATGCGCATCCTGCAAGGCCTGGCCGGCGGTGCATTGCCGCCGATGCTGATGACCGTCGCCCTGCGCTTTTTGCCGGCGAACATCAAACTCTACGGTCTGGCCGGTTACGCGCTGACGGCGACATTCGGCCCGGGCCTCGGTACGCCGCTGGCCGGTTTGTGGACTGAATACGTCGGCTGGCAATGGACGTTCTGGCAAATCATCGTGCCGTGCCTGATCGCCATGGCGATGGTCGCGTGGGGTATTCCGCAGGACCCGCTGCGTTTGGAACGCCTCAAATCGTTCAACTGGAAAGGCCTGCTGCTGGGCTTTCCGGCGATCTGCATGTTGGTGATCGGTTTGTTGCAGGGCAATCGGCTGGACTGGTTCGAGTCGAGCCTGATCTGTGGATTGCTCGGCGCCGGCTCGCTGCTGCTGGTGGCGTTCCTGATCAACGAGTGGTCGCAGCCGACCCCGTTTTTCAAATTGCAAATGCTCGGTATCCGCAACCTGTCGTTCGCCTTGATGACCCTGGCCGGTGTGCTGATAGTTCTGCAGGCGGTGGTGTTGATTCCGTCGAGTTATCTGGCGCAGGTGCAGGGTTATCGCCCGGCGCAGACCGCACCGATCATGCTGATCGCCGCGTTGCCGCAGTTGATCGCGCTGCCGCTGGTGGCGGCGCTGTGCAACCTGCGCTGGGTCGATTGCCGCTGGGTACTTGGCATGGGTTTGAGCATGTTGACGCTGTCCTGCCTGGGCGGATCGCTGCTGACTTCAGAATGGATTCGCGACAATTTCTACGTCCTGCAATGGCTGCAGATCTTCGGTCAGCCGATGTCGGTATTGCCGCTGTTGATGTTGTCCACCGGCAGCATCCAGCCGCAGGACGGGCCGTTCGCCTCCGCGTGGTTCAACACGGTGAAAGGCTTGGCGGCCGTGGTCGCTACCGGGGTGATCGAAGCGCTGACCACCGCGCGTCTGCATTTCCACTCGACCATGCTGGTCGACAGCCTCGGCAATTCGCCGCTGGCCGACCGCAGCGATCCGAGCCTTGCCCATCGCCTGCACGAACAAGCCGTGGTGCTGACTTCTTCCGATCTCTATGTGTGCATGGCCGGCGTCGCGGTGGCGTTGATTCTGCTGATTTTCTGGCTGCCGACGCGGATCTTTCCGCCGCGCGCGCCGACCTGATTGCTTCACTGAAACAGAAGGTTTTTATGACGACTCAAGCAAAGCAAAAGCTCGCGGTGGCCATCGCCGCCGCACTGGCGGTCGGCGTGCTGGTTTACCTGGCGCTGCCCGGCGTGTTTGGCAAACGTACTCAGCAAAACACCAACGACGCTTTTGTCTCCGCCGACTACACGCTCGTCGTGCCGCGCGTGGCCGGGTTTATCAAGGAAGTCTTGGTGGAGGACAACCCGCAGGTCAAAGCCGGGCAGTTGCTGGCACTGATCGATGATCGCGACTTGCGCGCTTCAGCTGAGGCAGCGGACGCGCAAACCTTGGTCGCGCGAGCGCAATTGCAGAACGCCAAAGCGACGCTGGAACGCCAGACCTCGGTGATCGCCCAGGCGCAAGCCTCGGTGGTGTCGGCCAAGGCTGAAATGGCCTTCGCCCAGCAGGAATTGAATCGCTACAACCACTTGGCGGGCGTCGGCGCCGGTACTGTGCAAAACGCGCAACAGGCGCGCACGCGCATCGATCAGGCCACTGCTCATCTGGACACCGCCACCGCGAAGCTGGCGGCGGAACGCAAGCAGGTCGACATCCTCACCGCTCAGCGTGACGCCGCCGAAGGCAGTCTGAAACACGCGCAAGCGGCACTGGAAATCGCCAGTTTCGAACTCTCCTACACGCGTATCACGGCGCCGCAGGACGGCATGATCGGCGAGCGTGCGGTGCGCGTAGGTGCGTATGTGACGCCGGGCAGCAAACTGCTGGCGGTGGTGCCGTTGCAGCAGGCGTATGTAGTGGCGAATTTTCAGGAGACGCAACTCACCGATGTGCAGCCGGGGCAGGAGGTGCAGGTGCGTGTCGACAGCCTTGGCGGCGAAGCGTTGAGCGGTCGGGTCGAGAGTATTGCCCCGGCGACGGGCGTGACCTTTGCGGCGGTGAAGCCGGAAAACGCCACCGGCAACTTCACCAAGGTGGTGCAACGGATTCCGGTGAAAATCATGCTGGAGCCTGGCCAGCCGCTGGCTGAACGATTGCGCGTGGGCATGTCGGTGGAGGCGAGCATTGATACCAAAAGCTCGGCGACATCGGTGCGTGAGGTGACTCAGCGATGAGCCGTGTTGATCGAACCGACGCCTTCGCGAGCAGGCTCGCTCCCACAGGGAGAACGCATTCCAACAGGTGGGAGCGAGCCTGCTCGCGAAGAGGCCAATGGCAGCGCGTCATCTTGAGTGCCTTGCTCACAGTAAGCCTCACCGCCTGCACAGTAGGCCCAGACTTCCAGAAGCCCGAAGCAACACAAATCGCCGACTGGACCAAACCCGCCAAGTCAGCCTCCAGCCAAGCCGTCAGCGAACCCCTGAACGAACGCTGGTGGGAAGTCTTCCACGACGCGCAACTCTCCGCACTCACTCAGCGTGCGGTGCAGAGCAACCTCGACCTGCAACTGGCCAGCAGCCGCCTGCAACAAAGCCGCGCCGCTCGCCAAGTTATCAGCGCTGACCGTTATCCGAACACCGCCGCCACCGGCAGCTATGCGCGTGAACGTAACAGCGGCAAAGGCCTGAGCGACCCGTCCGGCCACAACGGCGATTCCGCTTTCAACCTGTGGGACGCCGGGTTCTCCGCCTCATGGGAACTGGATTTCTGGGGCCGCGTGCGCCGCGAAACCGAAGCCGCTGACGCCAATCTCGAAGTCGCCGAAAACGACCGTCGCGGTGTGCTGCTCGCCGTGCTTGCCGATACGGCACAAAACTACATTCAACTTCGCGGCGTGCAGAACACCCGCGCCGTCACCGAGCAAAACCTCGACGTCGCGCGGCACAGCTTGAAACTCTCGCAACTACGGCTGGCCGATGGCGTGGCGACTGATCTCGACGTCGCTGAAGCCGCTGCGCAAGTCGCCGCTATCGAATCGCGCCTGCCCGCTCTGGAACAACGCCAATCGCAACTGATCAACGCGATCAGCCTGTTGATGGGCGAACCACCACAGGCTCTCGCAAAAATGTTATCCACAGACGCTGCCGTGCCGCAGTCGCCGCTGCAAGTCGCCATCGGCCTGCCGTCGCAACTGGCCGAACGCCGCCCTGACATCCGCCAGGCCGAAGCGCGCCTGCACGCTGCCACTGCCAATATCGGCGTGGCCAAGGGCGATTTCTATCCGCGCATCACTCTGTCGGGCAACCTCGGCTCGCAAGCCATGCAACTCAGCGACTTCGGTTCGTGGGGTTCGCGTGCCTTCGGCATCGGCCCGCAATTCAGCCTGCCGTTGTTCGACAGCGGACGCCTGCGCGGCATGCTGCAACTGCGCGAAGCGCAACAACAGGAAGCCGCCGTCGCCTATCAGCAAACCGTGCTGCGCGCCTGGCATGAAAGCGACGATCAACTGAGCGCCTACAACGCCAGTCAACGCCGCCGCGACAGCCTCGCCGAAGCCGTCCGCCAGAACCAGATCGCCCTGCGCACCGCGCAACAGCAATACGTCGAAGGCGTGGTCGATTTCGTCAACGTCCTCACCGTGCAAAGCGCGCTGCTGGCAACGCAGGAACAGTGGGTGGAGAGTTCGACCGGCGTTTCGCTGGCGATGGTCGGGTTGTACAAGGCGTTGGGTGGGGGATGGGAGTCGGTGTATCCGGCAGGAGGGATGGCGCAGCTTTGAGGTTTCCGCTAGAGGGCGAACTCGGCTAATGAAGCATTTCAACGGCTGAGTGGGCGGAACCTCAGCCTGCGAAATTTTCGATCTTGATTTGTCCATCGGGAAACGTCGCGATGATTTCAAGTTCTCCGCCCATCGCTCGGATGTAGTTACGCAGTGTGCTGATGTACATATCCGTGCGCCGCTCCATCTTCGAGATCGCGGCCTGATTGACATGCAACGTTTCGGCAAGCGTTGCCTGACTCAGCGCTTTGGCCTGACGCAGCTCGTTCAGCGGCATTTCCTTGATGTGTTGTTCGTAGATCGAATGAGCGCGCTCCCGGGCTTCGGGGGTCATGCGCGCCTCGAGTTCGGCAAATTTCTTAGCCATTTTTACAACCCTCTTTGCGCAATGTATTGAGATGCTCATCGTACAGTCGGTCGGCGAGCGGAACGTTAACTTCATACCAGCGATCCTGACCGGTTTTGTCTCCACCGATCAATAGCAGCGCACAGCGTCTTGGATCAAACGCATAGAGTATGCGGTAGGGTCGTCCAGCATGTTGAACTCGCAGTTCTCGTAAATGGCCATGCCGCGCGCCGTTGATCGCGCTGCTGTGCGGAAAGCGCAACCCTGGGCCAAATTGACCCAGCAGTTTCACGCTTGCAGCCACCGAGCTCTGCTCATTTTCAGTCAGGTCTTCCCACCAGTTGCCGAACTCGTCGGTGTATTCGATATCCCAATTCATGGGGATCGAATATGAGTGTTATGGAATATTCCATCAAGGTTATATTTTCGATAGGTTGACCATAGCTCTTCAATCGATCTACAGCAAGGATTGCGATGCAATGATGGCCTTTCGCTTGACGCTAACCCCCGCTGTCGTAGACTCCGCACATCCGTCAGGGAGTAGCGGTTATGCAGCGTTTTCGCGGTTGGGTTATCGGATTGACCTTAGTTACGTGTGCAGTTCAGGCGCAAACGCCCGGGCCAGACGATCCGCTGCTGGATAATCCGGGGACGGCGGCGGCTACCGCGAGCAGTGAGGCGCGGGGTGTATTGCGAGCGCGTGATCAGGCGACGCTGGCCAGTGAGCTTTCCGGGCGGATTGTCGAGTTGCCATTCAGTGAGGGCGAGTCGTTCAAGAAGGGTGATACGTTGGCCCGTTTCGATTGCTCGGCCTATCAAGCGCAACTGAATGCCGCGCAGGCGGCCAGCCGTGGTGCCGGTGAAGAGCTGGCGCACAACAAGCAGTTGGCTGCACTCAATTCCGTCGGGCGTTTCGAAGTGGCGCGGGCCGAGGCCAAGGTCAGCGAAACCCAGGCGCAATCCCAGGTGTATCAAGTGCAGGTCAAGCGCTGCAGCGTGATCGCGCCGTTCGATGGGCAAGTGGTCGAGCGCAAAGTGCAGCGCTATGAGAGCGTACCAGCCGGCGCACCGCTGCTCGATGTAGTGGATAACCGCACTCTGGAAATTCATCTGCTGGTGCCGTCGCGCTGGATGGCCAGACTCAAGCCCGGCCAGACCTTCAGCTTCGTTCCCGATGAAACCGGCCAGCCGATCGACGCCACGGTCAAACGCCTCGGCGCGCGAATCGATGAGGGCAGTCAGACCCTGTTGCTGGTCGCAACACTTCCCGAAGCCAAAGGTTTGCTCGCCGGTATGAGCGGCACCGCGCGTTTCCCGGAGCTTAAGTGAACGCGCCGGTGAGCGGCGCCGCTGAACAGGTGTTCGCGCGCTTTCTCGACCTTGAACGGCAGACTCGCGCTGCCCGTGATGCCGCGCAACTGGCCTACAGCCTGGTCAATGACGGCCAGGCATTGTTTGGCTTTCGTCATGCCGCGTTATTGATCGCCGGCAAGGTACACGCCGTGACGGGCGTCAGCGCGGTCGAGCCGAATGCGCCGTTCGTGGCGTTCGTCGAGCAGGCCGTGGCGCAGTTGTTCAAGCAGGATGTGCTGAAGCAAGCGCGGGTGATCGCGCCGGAACTGCTCAGCGAATCGATCCAGGCCGACTGGCGCAGTCTGTCCGCTGCGCAGGTGTTCTGGTTACCGCTGGTTGATCGCGACGCGCAGGTGTTCGGCGGCTTGTGGCTGGCGCGCGATGTGCCGTGGAATCCTTCCGAACAAGTCTTGCTGGCGCAACTCGGTGACACCTACAGCCACGCTTGGCTGGCGCTGCAACCGCGCAAACCGTGGCGGCTGCGCTGGACCCGCAAGCGTCAGGTGGCGTTGCTCGCGGTGCTGTTGCTCGGGCTGTTGCTTCCGGTGCGTCAATCGGTGCTGGCCCCGGCCGAAGTGGTGCCGCTGGGTGGCCGCGTGGTGGCGGCGCCGCTGGACGGAGTGATCGCCGAGTTTCTGGTCAAACCCAATCAAACGGTGAAAACCGGCGATGTGCTGGTGCGTTTCGAAAGCACCACGCTCAAGGCGCAGGCCGATGTCGCTGAGCGTGCGTTGGGTGTGGCCGAAGCTGAACTGAAATCCAATTCCCAGCGCTCGTTTGCCGATGCCGAGTCGAGCGCAAAAGTCGATTTGCTCGCCGCTCGCGTTGAACAGAAACGCGCCGAACGTGACTACGCCCGCGAGTTGCTCAAACGCAGCGAAGTGCGCGCCGAGCGCGACGGCATCGCGGTGTTCGCCGACGCCGAACGCTTGACCGGCAAACCGGTGCAGACCGGCGAACGCCTGATGGAAATTGCCGACCCCAATCAGGCTGAACTGCGCATCGAACTGGCGGTGGGCGATGCGATCTCGTTGGAGCCTGGTGCCGAAGTGGCGTTGTTTCTCGACAGCGATCCGTTAAAGCGCCATCTCGCCACACTGGAACGCTCGGCGTACGAGGCGCAGCCGACGGCGGGCGGTCAACTGGCCTATCGGCTCGACGCCAATTTTACCGAGGCACCGCCACGCATCGGTCTGCGCGGCACAGCGAAAATCTTCGGCGACCGCGCGCCGCTGGCGCTGTACCTGCTGCGCCGGCCACTGGCCGGTTTGCGCCAGAGCGTGGGCCTCTAAATGAACCTGCCGAGCCTGCGTGCCGACCTGCAACTGTCGCCCGCGGCGCCGGCCTTGGACGGTTCGCCGCGCTGGCCCCTGGCCGATCCGGTGCGCGGGCGTTATTTCAAACTGGGCGCGGCGGCGATGCGCCTGCTGCGCCACTGGTCGTTGGGCGACGCCGAGCAAGTCTTGCGCGCGGCCAATCGCGAGCCGGGTTTACCGCTGGCCGGCACGGAGCTTGAGCAGTTGCTGGAGTTCCTGCGCGGACACGATTTGATCAGTGCGCTCGACGATCAACAGCGCGCCAGCTACCGCCTCAAGGCCTTGGCGCAGAAGCAAAGCCTGTGGCAAATCCTCCTGCATCAATACCTGTTTTTCCGCATTCCGCTGTGGCGCCCGGACGCATTTCTCAATCGCGCCTGGCCGTGGCTTGCGCACTTCGGCCCGCGCCTGCTGCGTTACGGGTTACCGGCGACGCTGGCGTTGGGTGTGTTTCTGGTCTCGCGCGACTGGCAGCGTTTTGTCGGGACGTTTCCGCACCTGTTCAGCCTCGGCGGCGCATTGGCGTTTGGCGTGGCGTTGTTCTTCGCCAAGCTCTGTCACGAATTCGGCCATGCGTTCATGGCCAAGCGCGCCGGGTGTCGAGTGCAGAGCATGGGCGTGGCGTTCATGGTTTTGCTGCCGATGTTCTATACCGATGTCAGCGACGCCTGGCGGGTCAATGATCGCCGGGCGCGATTGTTGATTGGTGCCGGTGGTGTGCTGGCGGAATTGCTGTTGGCGTGTATTGCACTGCTCGCATGGTCGTTGCTGCCCGATGGGCCGGGGCGCACGGCGGCATTCATGCTCGCCAGCGCCACGTGAATCACCACGCTGGTGGTCAACCTCAATCCGTTCATGCGTTTTGATGGTTATTTTCTGATCAGTGATTTCTGGGAAGTCGACAATTTGCAGGGCCGCGCATTTGCCCTCTGTCGCTGGCGCCTGCGTGAGTTTTTGTTTGGCTATGGCGCCCCGGCGCCGGAGCCGTGGTCGCCGAAGATGCAACGGCGTTTGCTGATCTGGGGGTATGGCTCATGGTTATGGCGTGCGGCGTTGTTTTTCGGGATCGCACTGGCGGTCTATCACCTGTTCTTCAAGGTGTTGGGGATCTTCCTGATGCTAGTGGAACTGGTGTGGTTCATCTTTCTGCCGATCATGCGTGAGTGGCGCCAGTGGTGGAGCCGCCGCGAACAGGCGCACGGCCCGCGCGTGCTGCTCAGTGCGTTGGCGCTGCTCGGGCTGTTGCTGGTGCTGATCGTGCCGTGGCGCAGTTCGGTGGAATTGCCGACGATGCTCGAGGCCGGGCGCGCCAGTGCCCTGCACGCTCCGACTGCGGCGCGGGTCAAAGCAGTGAACGTGACGGATGGGCAGAAAGTTGCTCAGGGCGATGTGCTGATTGAACTGGAATCGCCGGATCTCGAATCGCGACTGGCGATCGTGCGCCGGGAAATCCAGATTCAGCAGCTATTGATGCGCCGTCAGGCCAGTCGTAGCGAAACCGCCGCCGATGCCGGCATTGTCGAGCAAAGGCTGGCCGAAGCAGTCGCCGAATACCGCGGGCTGACGGCGCAACGCGAACGCCTGCTGCTGCGCGCACCGCAGGCCGGCAGCGTGCGTGATCTGCTGCCGAACATGACGGTCGGGCGCTGGCTGTCGAGCAAGGATGCACTGGCCCGGGTTGTCGAAGACGGCGCGCGCCTGCGCGGTTATCTGGCGGAAGCCGAATTGTGGCGAGTCAAGCCCGGGGCCAGTGGCCGCTTCATCGCCGATGACCCGATGCACCCGGCGCTCGCCGTGCAGCTGAATGAAATCGATACCAACGGCGTGGCCTACGTCGATCAGGAGGCGCTGACTTCCGATCATCACGGGCCGATTGCCGTGCGCCGCGATCAACAACAGCGGGCCGAACCGGTGCAGGCGCAATACGGCGCGCGGCTGAGCGTGCTCGATGCGGCGCCGACGCCATTGCAACCGTTACGCGGCGTGGTGGTGTTGCAGGGCAGGGGTGAATCATTGCTCGGCGTGGCATGGCGGCGAATGGCGGCGCTGGGGGTCAGGGAAAGCGGTTTCTAACGGAGAGCACGATGGCGGATAACGCAGCAGTGGCGGCAGACGGATTGGTGGTGCGGCCTTCGCGGGCAAGCGACGGGCCGTTTTTGCAAAGCCTTTATCAAACGGCGCGGCCGGATCTGCAATGGGTCGACGGCGAGCCGGAACAGGTGCAGCAACTGGTCGCCCAGCAGTTTCAGGTGCAGGAGCAGGGCATAGGCGACAACTACCCTAACGCCATGCACTACGTGGTGGAAAAACTCGGCAGCGCCATCGGTGCGTTGAGCACCGATTTCGGCGCCAACGAGATTCGCGTTTTGTATCTGGCGTTCATCCCGCAGGCGCGCGGCCAGGGTTATGGCCGCGCCGTGCTGCAAGGTGTACAGAAAGCCGCGCAACAGATTCGCTGCCCGGTGGCGACGGTGGTCTGGACCAGCAATCCCCATGCGCGACGGCATTACCTCGCGCTCGGGTTTGCGGTTGAAGAACGCAATCCGGCGGCGGAGCGACTGGTCTGGTATCCCCAGTAATCTCCGTGCAGGAGCTGCCGAAGGCTGCTCCTTGGGTTCGGGTCAGTTAAAGGTGATGTGGAAGTAAGCCAGCTCTGGCGGCCGCCCCATCGGTGGTACCCGCGACACGAAGATGCCGTCCACTCGCCCCAGTTCAGGCAACTCCAGTGCACATAAACCATCGACGAATTCAGTCGCTTCCAGGCTGCTCAATTCGACGCTGAATGGCATGCGCTCGCTGTAACGCATTTGCGCCAGCGGTTTCTCTGCGAGTTCGCCGATATGGATTTGCAATGCGCTGCCATCGGGCAGATACAGGGTGCCGATCCGCCCGAGAAGGGCCTGGAAATGTTGGCTTTGAACCGATTGCAGCATGGTCTCGCTCCGGCAAAGTGGGGAGCCGGGGGAGGGTGATCCCCCGGTGGTCGATCAGTTACGCGAAGGGAAAATGCCGTTCAGCGCGATGCTGAAGTTGAGCACCAGATACGGGTTCATGATGGGCAGCGGCAAGCCGTTGCCGGTTGGCGAGATCGTGCCGCTGATAGTGGTGGCCGCGCCTTTGAGCGGAACGGGTGATGCGCCCTGAGCATCGGAAAAGATATTCGCCAGACCTGGTCCGGTCCCCGAAGCACCAATGTAGGCGTTGGTCGCGGTCGGCGCGCCCGCCGGATTGCTGGCCGGGTTGGCCAGTTGCACGGTGGTGGTGGCGGTGAGGCCGGCGAGGGTGTGGGTGTGATTCGGCAGGTTGTTGAGGGTGGCGGTGACTTGTTCGGCGCCGGAGATTTCTCCCATGACTCTCGGCGTCAGGCCCCCGCCATTGCCTTGGCAGATCGGCATGCGGCTCTGCAGGTTGGGCAGGCCGAAATTGACGGTGCCGTTGCCGCCGTAGGTGGTGCCCAGCAATGCAAACAACGCCTGGTTCTGGTTGATGCCGATGATCTGACCGTTGCACAAGGCCCAGCCGCTGGGCGCGTAGTTGAAGGCAAACGTCAGAACAGTGCCCATGTAAACGTCCATAAAGTCCTTATCCTTCTGATTGGTTGTCGGCGGGCCGCTAGTGGGTTCAGGCGGTTGCTACTGCCTTGGCACTCCGTGGCCAGGTCACGCCACGCCAGAGCGTAGACCCGGATTGGCAAGATTGCCGGGTGTCGTGAAGTCGCAAATCGGCATCGACGGTTCTCCTGCGCCTGACCTAGAGTGACTGGCAGGTTCTGGCTGATACAGGCGTGGTGTCGTGGCACGGCAAGAGGACGCGATGGCGGTCAACAGAGTGACACCGGTGGGCGACACACAGGATCCGCACGCGCTGCCGGGTTCGTGGTTTGCCCGCTTGCGTTTGATCCGCTGGGCCAGGGAACACTGGCTACTGCCGATTTTGTTGTTGGCTGGCGCCGTACGCTTTTACGACCTGACCGCTGCGGCGATCTGGTGCGATGAAGGTTCCAGCCTGCTACTGGCGCGCTATTCGTTGGCCGATATCTGGCATCACGCGGCGTTCGATGTGCATCCGCCGCTGTACTTCATGCTGCTGCATGGCTGGATCGAACTGTTCGGCAACGGCATTTTTGCCATCCGCTGCCTCAGCGCTCTGGCCGGAATCGCCGCGGTCGGCATGGGCATCTGGCTGGTGGATCGCTTGGCCACGCGCCGCGCGGCGATTTTCGCCGGGCTGCTGTTGGCGTTATTGCCGACAGCGGTGCGCTACAGCCAGGAAGTGCGCATGTATTCGCTGCTCGGCCTGCTGTTGATCGCCGCCACGCTGGCGCTGGTCTACTGGATCCGCCGGCCGCAGCGTCATCGCTATCTGGTGATTTATGCGCTGTTGATGACGGCGGCGCTCTACACCCATTACTTCGCGGTGCTGGCGGCGCTGTGTCACTGGGTTTATCTGACGGTGATTCGGTTTCAGCGCGGCTATCGTTTGCGGCATATCCAGCGCCCGGGCTGGTGGCTGGCGAATCTGGCCATCGCGGCGTTGTACCTGCCGTGGCTGCCCAACCTGCTCGATCTGACGCAGCACATGGAACAACTCAAGGTCGGTGGCGATGTTGGCTGGGAAGACCCGGTGACGCTGACGTCGTTGCCGTCGATGGTCTGGTCCTGGTTGATCCAGGATGACGGCGAACACCTGCCGTTAGTGGTGTTCGGCGCGTTGCCGCTGGCGTTGTTGCTGCTGACGGCGGTGGCGGTGCTGCGAGATCGCAGCGTGTCGCGCGGCAGTGTCCTGTTGGCGTTGTACACCTGCTTACCGTTGTTGCTGGTGTTTGCGGTGTCGTTCATCACACCGGTATTCATCGAGCGTTATCTGACCGCTTATGCCCTGGGTTTGCCGCTGCTGGCGGCGCTGGCCATCGACCGTTTGTACAGCCGCGTGCGGGTCCTCGCGTTAGCGGTGCTGGTGTCGTTGCTCGGGGTGGAAATGGTTGGCCTGAAAAACAACGCCACGGTCGACAGCAACGATCAGTTCGATCGCGTGGTGAACTACGTCAATCAGCATTTCCAGCCTGGTGATCGCATCATCACCAGCGACATGCTCTGGTACTTGAGTTACGTCTACTACGATCGCACCGGCGCACAGGTGCGGCTGTACACGCCGCCCGCTGCGGACGGCCGCTCGACGCGGCCGAATCAATATGGTTTCGGGACGCTGGTCAGTCCCGATGTCTACCTCGACAGCCTTGCCGACCTTTCCGGCAATGCCCGCATATGGCTGGTCGGTACCCAGGATGACCCGGCAGAGTTTGCACCGTTGCCCGCCACTTGGCAGATCAGTGCGCAAGTCCATGCGGGTGGGGCGCAAGCGCGGTTGATCACGCCGCAATCTGCAGCCAAATAGGTGCGGGTCAGACTAAAACGTTTCACCTTCTAATTCGCGATTAAAAATTAACTGATTAGTTCTTTTTGCTCTTGGTTGATATCAAAACACTACTAGTCGCAGGGTGGTTGTTGGACTACGCTCTGTCAGACAAAGGGACTTTAAATCAGGGTGAAGGGATTGCAGCAGTTCCACTTTATCTCCGGCTTGCCGCGCTCAGGCTCCACCCTGCTTTCTGCGATTCTTCTGCAGAACCCGCGCTTTCACGCCGGCATGACCAGCCCGGTCGGATCGCTGTTCTCCAGTGTCCTCGAGCAATGCAGCGCCGGCAGCGAGTACGGTGCGGTGATCGACACCGACATGCGCCGTCGCCTGTTGCGTGGTCTGTTCGACTCCTACTATGCCGACAAGGCCGACAAACCGGTGGTGTTCGACACCAACCGGCAGTGGAGCTCGCGTCTGCCGGCACTCAACGACCTGTTTCCTCACGCCAAAGTCATCGCCTGCGTGCGCAACGTCGCCTGGGTGATGGACAGTCTCGAACGGCTGTACCGCGCCAATCCCTTTGAAAACACCAAACTGTTTGGCGATGCCGTGGAGCGCAACACGGTGTATAGCCGTTGCGAAACCCTGGCGCAGCGCAATCGCCTGGTGGGTTTTGCCTGGGCGGCGCTCAAGGAAGCCTATTACGGCGAACACGCGGACTCACTGCTGATCATCGATTACGACTTGTTGACCCAGGCGCCGGAGCGCGTGTTGCGGCTGGTCTACGAGTTCATTGGCGAGCCCTGGTTCGAGCACGATTTCGAACATCTGGCCTATGACGCGCCGGAGTTCGACCAAGGCCTTGGCCTGGCTGGCCTGCACAAGGTCAAACCGAAAGTGGCCTTGCAGTCACGGCGCACCATTCTGCCGCCCGACCTGTTCAAGCAATACGCTGATTTGTCCTTTTGGCTCGATGGCTCAGCCAGCGCCGCCAATGTCATTCGTATGAAGTCCGACGCCGCGATCAGTTGATCGCGGCGTTTTTCATTGATGCCTTACGTACCTTCGTTCGAGTTCGGGTGAGCAACATGTGGTGGAGCATTGTTGGCGGTGCAAAAGTCAGGTCTCGGGCAACCGCAGGTCAGCGTTCGCTGGCCTCGCCGATGATCATGTCGCTGGAGCCGCGCATGCTGTTCGACGGCGCGGTGGCCGCCACCGTGGCCGATACCGCTGCGCAAGCCGACAGCCATGCACCCACCGCTGCCGATGCGGCCAAGGCGCCGACAGCCGATCATCCCGTAGCGAGCAAAGACACCCACGGCCAGGCTGATGCCACGCCGGCGGCCAGCCCGGTCGCGGTGCCCGGACAGAGTGTGGTGTTCGTCGATTCGCGGGTGAAGGACGCCGACAGCCTGCTGCAAGGCATTGCTCCCGGCACGCAAGTGGTGAAACTCGACGCCAGCAAGGATGGTTTGCAACAGATCGCCGACTTCCTTGATCAGCATCACGGCGTCAGCTCGGTGCAGATCATTGCCCACGGCAATGCCGGTGATTTGTGGCTGGGCAACAGTTATCTCTCGGCAGACAACGTCGCCCAGCGCAGCGCGGTTCTCGCGGAAATCGGCAAGGACATGAACGCCGGTGGCGACATCCTGATTTACGGCTGCTACACCGCTGAAGGTGATCGCGGCTTGAGTTTTGTCGACTCGCTGGCGCAACTGACCGGGCGTGACGTGGCTGCTTCGAACAACCGCACAGGCGTAGGTGGCGACTGGGATCTGGAGATCGCCACCGGCACCATCGAAAGCGCCAACGTGCTCTCGAGCAAAGCCATGAGCGACTACCAGTGGGGCCTGGCCACCTGGACGGCGACCAACAACCTCAACTCGGGTGTCGGCTCGCTGCGCGCGGCGCTGGCTTCGGCGCAGAACGGCGACATTGTCACGTTCAGTTCGGGCATGACCGTTCAGCTCACTTCGGAGCTGCTGATCAACAAGAACATCACCGTCGATGGCGACCTGAACAACGACGGCGTGGCCGACGTGACCCTCGATGGCCAATACAAAACCCGCGTGGTGGAAGTCACCTCCGGCAGCACCGTGACCCTCGACGGCCTGGTAATCACCAAAGGCCTGGTCGCCGGCAACGGCGGTAACGGCGGCTCGGCGGCGGCGGGCGCCATGGGCGGCGGCATTTTCAACGCCGGCATTCTGACCCTGAACAACGTCACTGTGACCGCGAACGCCGCTTCCGGCGGTGGCGGTGGCGGTGGTGTGACCGGCGGTTATGTCGGCGGTGGCGGTGGCGGTGGCGCGGGCATCGGTGGCCAGACCGGTGGTCATGGCGGTTCTTCCGGCCCGGCCACCGGCACTTATGCCGGGGGCGCAGGCAGTGCCAATGCCGGCGGTTATGGTGGTGGTTACAGCCCGACCGACATGGGCGGCCGGGGCGGTACCAGTACCGGTGGTGTGGGCGGCAATGGTGGCAGCGCCGGTGC
>Ga0163162_10000801_pt1 | contig 29249 bp, 27 predicted proteins | sample S55metaG_FD_115310 | JGI IMG/M metagenome (GOLD analysis project Ga0163162, IMG submission 115310) | Switchgrass rhizosphere microbial communities from Kellogg Biological Station, Michigan, USA - S5-5 metaG | ecosystem: Host-associated > Plants > Roots > Rhizosphere > Soil | place: USA... | reverse complement strand
GTCAATCAGCAACACGCGGTTAACAATCATCTGCCAATCATTTTTACAAATAAATCGCTAATGTAAACAACTCACACGCGCTGGCAAAAATTAAGATTTTTTGTTGAGCCTTTGATGCTGAATCGTTAAACTGCCCTTTAACAAAATAGTCTGTGGTCTTGTGTGGACGGTTTTGTTATATGCTTACATTTTTACCCATCAATCTTCAGCATCCGCACTTGCTTAGCGTAGTTGAGGTGAAGTTGTGGTGGCACGATTGTAACACTATAAGTAGTCTAAATAAATTTTTATGTCAACAAAGCAAACATCAAAGTCAAAATCCCCTGAGAATACAAAACAAACGGGAGAGAGAATCGTGTCTAAACAACAACCAGATCAGCAAACTGAGAGTCGACTGAAGGAATTTTTTCACGACGAACTGAAAGATATTTATTGGGCAGAAAAGCATCTTGTTAAAACGCTGCCAAAGCTTGCTAAAGCTTCCACATCAGATGAACTAAAGGCGGCGTTCACGGAGCACCTGGAGGTAACGAAAAATCATGTTGCGAGGTTGGAGCAGGTCTTTGATATTTTAGGAGAAACTGCACAAGCGAAAAAATGCGATGCGATGGAAGGAATTACCAAAGAAGGCGAAGAGATTATTGAAGATACTGAAGACGGAACAGCAACGCGTGATGTAGGACTTATTCTCGCAGGACAAAAAACGGAACACTACGAAATAGCAACCTATGGCGGTTTGGCGCAGATCGCTAAAACATTGGGTCAGGAGGATATTTCGAAATTACTAGAAGCTACACTTGCTGAGGAAAAAGAAGCAGATAAAAGTTTGTCCGCACTGGCGAAAAATTCAGTGAACAATTTGGCCAACCAGGAATAAATTTTTGTAGACCTTGAGAAAAAAAGTCAGATCACGTTGGATCTGACTTTTTTTATTTATTTGACATAATTGAAGTTTACAAAAAAGTCAAAGACATGTTCGACGTAACAATTTGCAAACCCAAGGGCCAGCCTTGACGAGAAAAGATTATAGTCCCTTGAACCGGTACTCAGGCTCTCCGGATGACCTTCAAAAGCAACACGATAACAGCTATAACAAGAAGAACGTGTATGATTCCTCCGGCATGATATCCAAAAAATCCAATTGCCCATCCAATGATAAGAATAACAGCAATTACGTACAAGATATTTCCCATATGGTGTAAATTTCAAAGCTTAAAAAATCATTGTTATAAAAAGAACTGGTGTTATATACACCAGTTCTTTGAACCCTTTATGGATTGATCGAATGAGCGAATTTATTTTCTTCGTTTTTTAATTTGCTCTTGCCTTTATCGACCAAATCCGCCGCTTTATCTTTGGCATCTTCGCCAAAACTTTTAAACCCATCGACCACCTTCTTCAAAGTTTCTGAACCTTTTTCTGGCGCCAACAATAAACCGATCGCAACACCTGCGAGTAATACAAGAAATGTTTTATTCATAAATACTTTTTTATACTCCATCAAAAGCGGGGCCACCGGAAATTCATCGTGGAATGAAATAATATGGGAATTATATAACCTTTTTTAGAAATGATATAACAAGAATTCTACGGGGATTTCCAAACTTTGCGCACTAGATGATTGCAATTATTATTTTTTTTGTAGCGCATTGGACAACTTCTCTTTTTTTCCATACATTCTTTTTGCATAGATATGCTTCTCACCAAATGTATACAACCGGCAAATTCCGGGAACGTTTGTTTTATTTTCTGACGTGGCTGTCACAGGGCTCTTCGTTTTTAGTCCCCTACGCCTATGGAGTTTTGCATCGGATGCATCATAAGTTCAGCGATAGTGAGAAGGATCCGCATTCCCCGCATTTTTTTAAAGATGTATTTAGCATGATGTGGACTACGAGAGTGATTTATCGCTGCGTCCTGACCGGTAAAAGTCTACCCGATTCACAATTCACAACGGAATATCTTCCGAGGTGGAAGCATCTCGATTACATTGGCAACAGCTTATTTACCCGAGGAGTTTTTGTAGTTGCCTATATTTTGTTTTACATATATTTTGCGCCCAGTGGCTGGTATTTCCTTCTTTTGCCGATACATATTCTTATGGGTCCGATCCAGGGCGCTATCGTCAACTGGTGTGGACATAAATACGGCTATTCAAATTTCGATAATGGCGATCATTCTAAAAACAGCGAGCCATTTGGGATATTTTTATTTGGCGAGTTATTTCAGAATAATCATCATAAGTTTCCTAATAGTGCAAACTTTGCAAAAAAATGGTTTGAATTCGATCCGACATACCAGGTAATGAAATTGATGAACGCGCTTCGAATTATCAGGTTGAAACAAGCAAATGTTAAGGTGGATCCGAGTTAAAACAAATTGTCTTACACCAGAGCCTTAATTTCTTAAGGAAGTCATCTAATGTCGGATGACCAAGCTTTTACGAGTCTGCGCCTCTCCACTCTTAATACGGGCAAAAAGATAATATCGATTGATGCAACGTAAAGCTAAAATACTTCGTGCATCCAAGCTGATTGCTATTCGCAGTAGATCTTTTTCGGGTGTCAATTTCGAGCTCATGGCAGGCTAAATTTTCCTTTAACTCTTGGCATTCGAGAATAACCGAAAAATTGAAAAATCCGGTTGTCTTTAAGAAAATGATTCCGCTTCTTTTACCAATTCCATGGCATCATTTTTTATGAATAAAAGCTAATTCTTCTAATTCTACAAAATACTCTTTAAATATGCCTACACAAAAGCAGAAACAATCTGGCAGCACTATTCCGGATAAAAAAGCATTGGATCTTGAACAAGATACGGAAAGAAGTGATGGCCAATTTTTGACGACCGACCAGGGAGTTAAAGTTAACGACGATCAAAATTCGTTAAAGGCCGGCAACAGGGGCGGCACATTGCTTGAAGATTTTATTCTTCGCGAAAAAATCACGCATTTCGATCACGAAAGAATTCCTGAAAGAGTTGTACATGCCCGCGGATCGGCAGCGCATGGCGTTTTCAAAGTGTATGAATCCATGTCTCACGTAACAAAAGCAAAATTTCTTTCCAACCCATCACTTGAAACACCCGTATTCGTTCGTTTCTCGACGGTAGCTGGTTCGCGAGGTTCTAGTGACATGGCGCGTGATGTTCGCGGGTTTGCTGTAAAATTTTATACAGAAGAGGGTAATTTCGACCTCGTGGGAAATAATATGCCCGTATTTTTTATCCAGGATGCAATCAAATTTCCTGACCTGATTCATGCAGTAAAACCAGAACCTAATAACGAAATCCCGCAGGCTGCATCGGCGCACGATACTTTTTGGGATTTTATTTCGCTGATGCCTGAATCTGCACACATGATCATGTGGGTGATGAGTGATCGTGCATTGCCGCGAAGCCTTCGCATGATGGAAGGATTTGGGGTACATACTTTTCGCTTCATCAATGAAAAAGGTGAATCAAATTTTGTAAAGTTCCATTGGAAACCGTTGTTAGGGGTTCATTCAGTTGCGTGGGACGAGGCGCAAAATATTTCAGGCAAGGACCCGGATTTTCATCGCCGCGATTTGTGGGAAGCGATCGAAAAAGGAATCTTTCCCGAATGGGAATTTGGAGTTCAGATCATTCCGGAAAAGGACGAGCACAAATTTGAATTTGATCTTCTGGATCCGACAAAATTAATCCCGGAAGAAATAGTACCTGTGCAAAGAATCGGGAAACTAACACTAAATAGAAATCCGGATAATTTTTTTGCAGAAACGGAACAGGTTGCATTTCATGTTGGTCATGTTGTGCCAGGAATTGATTTTACGAACGATCCGTTATTGCAGGGGCGTTTGTTTTCTTATACGGATACGCAATTGATAAGACTGGGCGGGCCAAATTTTCACGAAATCCCGATCAATCGCCCGATTGTTCCGATTCACAATAACCAGCGCGACGGACACATGCGTCAGCAAATCAACAAAGGTCAAACCAGCTATCATCCAAATTCTCTTGGATCGGGATGTCCATTCCAGGCAAAAATAAAAGAAGGCGGATTCACATCATATGAAGAGCGCATCGACGCAAAAAAAATCAGGGAGAGAAGCAAAAGTTTTTTTGATCATTTCAGCCAGGCCAGATTATTTTTTAATAGTCAATCAGATCCTGAAAAAAATCATATCGTCGATGCGCTTTCTTTTGAACTTGGTAAAGTAGAAACAAAAGAAATAAGAGAAAGAATGTTGGGAATTCTTTCCAGGATCGAAAAAAGCCTGGCTACCCAGGTTGCATACAATCTCGGTTTGACAATACCGGATGTTTCCGAAGAAGAAATAAATAAAAGTGTTCCTGCCGATGGAAATCCCGCCGATTTCAAACCAATTCAAAAGAAATCTTCGCTTGAAAGATCGCCTGCGCTAAGCATGAGCGGCACAGTAAAAAATTCCATTCGTTCACGCAAAATTGCCTTTCTGGTCTCAAACGGTGTGAATGAGGAATCCGTAATGAATATGCAGGAATTGTTACTGGAAAACGGTGCAACGGTTGAAATTGTGGCGCCAAAACTAGGTACACTGACGGCAGATCATGATACCATCGTACCGGTCAATAAAAGCTTTCTAACGGCAGCGTCCGTGTTATATGATGCTGTATATGTTCCCGGCGGAACAAATAGTGTCGCTGACATTGAATCCAATCCCGATGCAATTCATTTTTTAAATGAAGCGTTCAAACATTGCAAGGCGATTGCGTTTGATAAAGATGCGAAACAAGTGTTAGAGGCTACCAACTTTGCCAATAAAATTCGTCCCACAGACGATAAAAACGTGATCGATTCTTTGGGTGTAATCATTGGCGATAACGTCAGCGAATTGGGACGACAATTTATTGCAGCGATTTCTCAACACAGATTTTGGGACAGGGAAAAAGAACGAAAGGTTCCAGCATAAGCGTAATTTCATCCCGAGTCAATGATTTCACAATCAATTAAAAATTTCTAAACCCCTAAATGGAAAAAATAAACGAGCGGATTTTAGATTTTAATAAGGATCGATTGCCTCAAATGATCCAACTGAAATACGAGGCGATGTCTGAAAATCTATATCGCTTTTACCGCGGCACGAATCATATTTTCTACGAGGATTTAAAGAATTCCGGCGCTATGCCATCGTCCCCTTCAGCCTGGATCTGTGGCGATCTCCATCTGGAAAATTTTGGGAGCTATAAAAGTGATAACCGGTTAGTATATTTCGATTTGAATGATTTTGATGAATCTATTTTAGCGCCTTTGACCTGGGAACTTGCGAGGATTGTCACAAGCATATTTATTGCCTTCGAATCGTTGCAAATTGAACAAAAGCGGGCGCTAAAGATGGCCCAGCTCTTCATCAAAACTTATGCTTCAAAATTAGCGGAGGGGAAACCAAACTACATTGAACCGCAAACAGCTAAAGGAATCGTTTGTGAATTTCTTAGTTCCGTCGCAAAGCGAAAACAAAAAGAAATACTTGCAAAACGAACCGTTCTTAAAAAAAATAAACTCGAAATATTACTCGATGATCCGCGCCATCTCGAACTAAAAAAGGGCCTTAAGAAAGAATTGTGTGAACATATAACCAACTGGCTGAAACATGATGGCCACAGTCCGTATAACTACAAGGCTACTGACGCGGTATTTCGTTTGGCCGGCACCGGTAGTATTGGTGTTAAAAGGTACGCATTCCTTTTAAAATCACTAAATGACGAAGGGGAGAAATATCTGTTGATAGATATGAAACAAGCAGTTCAGTCTTCGCTTTTTCCGTATGTCGATATAGGCCAACCCGTTTGGCCCTCGGAAGCGGAGCGGATCGTAACAATACAACGCCGTATGCAAAACAGACCTCCCGCATTACTAAGCACCACAGTTTTTCGGGGAGACTCTTTCGTGATCCAGGAAATGCAACCTACAAAGGATAGCATCAACTTCAATCTCATAAAAAAAGAATACAGGAATATGTACCAGGTCATCGATGATATGGCAATGCTGACAGCATCTTCGCAATTGCGAAGTTCGGGGCGGCAGCATTCGGCTATCGCCGATGAATTAATTGCATTTGGCCAAAATGATCAATGGCAGGATCAAATTTTAAAATACACATTGGAATATTCACACCAGATAAAAAAAGATTACATGTTATTTCTGAAAGAATTCAAAGAGGGCCGTTTTAAAATACCGACCGATGAAAATCGCTCACTCATTAAAAGCACAGAAATTTTATCGGAGGTGCAAAATTGATTCAATCCGAATCTAAAAAATACATTTTATGCCACAACATGCAGAAGAAATGAAAGCCGGGTTATCTGAACGTTTCGCGGCGAATGTAACCAGGGCGACTGGAAGTACAAGTGCATTTATTATCGCGTTCGCGTTAGTCATTGTTTGGGCCTTGTCCGGACCTTTCTTTCACTATTCCGAGAATTGGCAATTAGTCATCAACACAGGAACCACGATAATAACTTTCCTGATGGTTTTTCTTATTCAAAAAGCACAGAATAAGGATTCGCTTGCAATTCAATTAAAGCTCAATGAGCTGGTGGCTGCGCATGAGTTTGCCAGTAACAGGCTGGTTGCGGTGGAAAATATGTCTGAAGAAGAAATGAAAGTAATTCAGAAATATTATTCAAAACTGAGTGCAATAACAAGAACAGAAGAAAGTCTCCAGCAATCACATTCAATTGATGAAGCGGAACAATTAAGTGAAATAAAAAAGGATCGTGAGGAAGATATCAAGGAACGATTGAAGAACAAAAAATAATCTGTTGGGAGGAATCGTGTCGGGTACTTTACTTTTAGCCTGATCACAGAAGTTTCTCAATTGGATATGCTGCTATAAATATCACCACTGAATGTAAATTTGCGTTTATATTTTAACCGAGAACAATCCCCGCCTATATAACAGCCACCTATATACGCTAACTAATTTTCAAGTTTGCTCCGCCTCAAAGGGCACGTTGATTCCCTTATACTCCAACTCCAGCACAATAACATCTCCAGCCGGTCTGTGCGGACGATTTTGAAACATCCGATCGAATCTTTATTAAAAATTTTTCTTTAATTCCGGGCAAGAGCAAGATAGTATAGTAAATAGTCGGTTTCGGGTAAAAAAGCGGTTTCGCCTGATTCTAATTTTGAATTCTGCGACCAAAACTATTTTGACTTCACCAAAACCGAATTCTGCTATGAGAAAATTTTTATTTCTAGTCCTTCTGTATTCAGCATTCGGATACAATTCGAATGCGCAGGACCACCTTGTAAAAGGTGTTGTTTCGGGGTTAGATGGCAACCCCATTCCTTCTGCAACAGTGCAGAGCAATATAGGCAATGTTACTGTTCAAACCGACGAAAATGGCAGGTTCAGCATTTCAGTTTCCGCAAACGCAATCCTAACCATTTCATCCATTGGTTTTGAAACAAAAACCATTGACGTAAAAAACCAGAGCAGCCTTTATGTAACACTGTCTCCAAAAGCAAAGGGATTAAATGATGTTGTTGTAACTGCACTCGGTCTGTTGAAGAAAGAGAATTCCATCGGTTATTCCACTACACAGGTAAAGGGCCGTGATTTGGTTCAAACCAAACCGATCAGCGTCGCTAATGGACTTACCGGAAAAGTTTCGGGCATGCAGGTCAATACAATTAACAATGGCGTATTCGCTCCAACACGAATCATTTTGCGTGGTAATCGTTCTCTTACTGGAAATAACCAGGCATTGATCGTAGTTGATGGATCGATTTATTACAACGATATCAGCAACCTCAATCCTGAAGATATTGAGTCGATCAACGTTCTGAAAGGGTCAAGTGCTGCCGCCATTTACGGATCGGATGCATCGAATGGAGTTTTGCTCGTTACCACAAAAAAAGGTTCTTCAGGAAAGCCTGTGATTAATTTTTCGTCGACAGTTCAATTCGAAAATGTTACATACATGCCTCAAATGCAAAACCAGTTCGGTAGCAATGGCGGCGAAAGTTTTCCGCAGGATTTTAATGACCTGAGATATTATATTCCAGATGAGAACCAGCAGTTCGGTCCCATGTACAATGGAAAAGTAGTTCCGCTGGGACGTCCCATTGGGGATGGAAGCCTTTTGATGGTTCCTTATTCGGCAATATCGGGCGAGAAAAGAAAATTTTTTGAAACGGGCGTTACTACTCAAAATAATATTTCTTATAGTGCTGGCGATGGTAACGGTTCATTTTTTCTGAGCGGACAATTTGTAAGTACAAACGGGGTGATGCCGAAAGATTATGGCAACCGCACCTCAGTGCGTGTAGGTGGCTCGCGGAATTACGGAATTTTTTCTGCAGCTTTTTCTGTCGCTTATCTGAATAAATATACTAACGTCACCAACACAGGTGCTGTTTACAACAATGTAATCAATACGCCGCAGCATGTACCGCTGACCAGTTTAAGTGATTGGCAGCACAACAAATATGCTGATCCTAGTGGATACTTTAATGATTGGGCCGATAACCCTTATTTTACAATTGATGAGCAAAGAAATAAAACGAGACTAAATAACCTCGCCGGAAATGTGCAGTTGAATCTACAGGCTTTGCCGTGGTTAAAGTTGAGTTATCTTACTTCGGTCAACTTTTCAAATTCGCGGTATGAGTATTTGGGAGGCATTGCACATTACAACAACCATGCTCGTACAAGCGACACCGTTATATATTCAAACTCTGATGGAACTGGTTTAGATACTGCTTTCGAATATATCAAACCCCAGGCAACAGGTCCCGCAGTTACGCAGGCCAATTACAACACATCCACGACAAACAACTTTTTGTATACTTCGGATTTCCTGATTTCTTCGAATAATAATCTTACAAAAGATTTAAATCTTGCAGTAACACTGGGTGTATCTTATATCTACAACCAGATCAATTTTCTCGCTGTCAACGCCGGGCCATTATTTGTTCCTGTCTACAATGTCAATTCTCTCACCGGAATACCGGGGCTCGGACAGTATAATAACACTGCAAAAAAACTGGGATATTTTGGAGATGCAACGCTGGGGTATAAAAATTACGCCTTCCTGCATGGCAATTACCGAACAGATCTGGATTCAAGATTGTCCACAGCCAACCGGTATATTCCGTACTATGATATTGATGCTGCACTTGTGCTGACGGACCTGATTCCATCATTAAAAAGTGAAAACTTTTTTAATTACCTGAAAATTCGCGCGGCGCATTCTTTAACGGGAAATGCATCAGCACTTGGAAACGGTTCTCAATTTATTGCGGATGGAGCTTATGCTACTAACACCACTTTTACAACAGCACCGGGCTTTCCGTTCAATGGCTTGGGTGGATTTCTTTTGAATACAAATGTTGCAAACGAAAATATTAAACCAGAAAAAATTATCGAAAACGAATTTGGACTCGAGGCGGCATTCTTTCACAATCGTTTTGCATTAGTGGCTGTCGTTTATAATCAAAATCTAAAAGATGGTATCGTGTATACAAATACGGCAAGTTCTTCTGGATTTAAATCATCTCTGATCAACGCAGCCAACACAAAAAATAAGGGCATTGAACTGGGATTGAAAGCTGTGATCATCAACACCCAAAACGTTACCTGGAACGCCGGTGTGAATTACACGCACATGACGAGCAAAGTTATTTCGATCAATGGCGACCTTCCTTTCTTAAACGTCGGTGGAAATTCATACGCTGTTGTTGGTCAGTCGTACCCCGTTATTGAAACGAGTGATTGGCTGCGTGATCCTGAAGGGCATGTGATCGTTGATCCTATTACAGGGAATCCATCGATAGATCCGAATTTGAAAATACAGGGAAATGCAGTGCCTAAAGATCTAATCGGAATCAATACGAGCATCAGTTGGAAATATTTCACTTTGTCTGCAACGGCCGACTATCGCGGCGGCTATAAAGTCTACAATGCAGTTGGCTCGAATCTTACATTCACCGGCATATCGTCTGTCACTACCGAAACGGGCCGGCAGCGTTTTGTGTTTCCAAATTCGGTGATTGACCAGGGCAATGGTAAATATGTAAAGAACACAAATGTTACGACCGATGATGCAGGATATAATTTCTGGGGAGGTTTATATCTCAACGTTGGATCCAACTATATCACAAGCGGTGATTTCTGGAAGTTGAGAGAGGTGGCCCTGCGTTTCGATTTTCCTGCAAAATGGTACGCAGGCGCAAAAGTTTTCCAGGACATCAGCCTGACAGTTGCCGGCAGAAACCTGGCAACGTTCCGACCGAAGGCAAATATCTGGACCGATCCCGAATTCAATGACAACACGAGTAATGCGGTAGGCACAAATACAGTAAACCAGATCCCGCCAACACGCATTATCAGTTTTACACTTGCAGTAAGATTTTAAAATATGTATCGAAAACAAAAAGTAAGATCATGCTAAAAAATATAAACAGTAGAACAATTAAAATCGTTGTTTCTACATTGGTACTTTATATTGCTTCATGTACAAAAAAGGATTTTGATATTAATAGCCCAAATCCGAATCAGCCTTCTGAAGTAACGCCTGATTTCGTTCTCTCTGCAGCGCTCACTTCAACCGCAAATATTGTATTCGGTGGAAATGGAAATTTTGCAAATTTCTGGATGGGTTACTGGGCGCCTTATGGTGAGCAATCTCCCACCGTCCTTTCCTATAAACTTACAACCGATAGCTACGCGAAGAATTGGGACGACACTTATGTAACGCTGGAGAATTTCAAATTCATAGAAGACGAATCAAGATTGCCGGAGAATGGATATTTTCTTGCAATCGCAAAAGTGATGAAATCTTTTCTTTACCAGCGTCTGGTTGATTTGTATAATAATATTCCTTATGCAGACGCCCTCTATTCTACGAATCCATTTCCAAAATATGATAGCGCGCAAGCCGTTTACAATGCGTTGATCGTTCAGTTGGATTCCGCGACAACAATCATCAACCAAACGGATGTAGCGACAGCCAATAACCCCGCAGCAAGCGATGTTATGTTCGGTGGCGACATGACTAAGTGGATCAAATTTATCAATACCTTAAAATTAAAAATCCTGATGCGACTGACATCGCAGCCGGGAGGTGAAGAATACATCAAATCACATCTTACTGGATATACGACCGACGATTTTTTTGGTGTTGGAGAAGATGCAACAATAAATCCCGGGTATTCCAATTCTTCATCGGCGCAACAAAGTCCGCTCTGGCGCAACGTTGGCTATAATACAGATGGATCACCAAGTGGCGGATATTTATACACGCGCGCAAACAGCTACGCAGTGGATTTTTATCTAAACAACAATGACCTTCGCGTTGGCCAGTTTTATGATACCAATGCATTCGGTGAATATCGCGGCAGAGCGTTTGGCAGCAGCGACGTTGGTCAAGGTAACTCTGTGATCTCAGGATTTGGTTCAGGCATTTTAGCATCGGCTACGATGGATGCTTTTATTATTCCTGCTTTTGAAAGTCTTTTTCTACAATCCGAAGCAGTGTTGAGAGGTTATATTTCCGGAGATGCGTCGCAATTATTCAAAAATGCTGTAACCGAATCTTTCAGGATACTCAATGTGCCGGATTATGTAAGCGCTGCGCAAACATATTATTCACAGGCAAATGACAAAGTAAATATTGATGTTTCATCTAACAAACTCAACACAATCATTGTGCAGAAATGGGCTGCATCGAATGCTTATGACCCGTTGGAGTCATACAGCGATTGGAGAAGACTTGGTATTCCTGCTGATCTTCCGGTATCTGAATACCCCGGCACTACCGCGACGCATATTCCATACCGGTTACTCTATCCAACGAGTGAATACAGTTACAACAGAGCCAATGTAAATGACCAGGGAGAAATCAACCAGTTTACGTCAAAGATTTTTTGGATGCCTTAATCAATAAAATAATATTATCATGAAATATCCATTTTCAGTTTTCATATTATTGATGTCGATGTGCCTGGCTGGATGTTTGAAAGATACTCCTGCAGTAGACTTTAGCACGGTCGGAACCATAGTTGAAATTTTGCCTGTCAATGGCGGCGGCATAGAAAATTTTGACGCAGCTGCTTTAATGTTTGATCCGGCAGATCAAACTGACGAAGCCGAAATTGTTTTGAACATTGCATCTCCACAGGTATTAAACAAAGCGCTGACGATTACCATGGAAGTTAATGACGAGTTACGTCAAAGCTACAATGCAACATATGGCACGAGCTATGATGCCTTTCCTGATTCCGTATTTTCGTTTACGGAAATGTCAGGTAGCATTGCCGCAGGAAATCGCCTCGATACCTTACACGTCACTTTCTATCCATCAAAAATAGACGTTACAAAAAACTATATGCTCCCCGTAAGTATCAAAGACGCGCAGGGAGAAACAATCAGCGGGAATTTCGGTGCGATATATTTTCATACCGATGCCCAATGAGTATTAATTTTCCGCAATTGAAATCAAAATTATAATTGTTCACTATGAGACAATTTTTGGCATTCTGTTTTGTTTTCTTTTTGATGAGCTCGTTGGCGCGAAGTCAAAATACAAAAATCAATCCGGCTGTTAGATATCAGACTATCGCGGGACTTGGAGTAAACATCAACCCACAGTCATGGAACGTGAATCCTGATTCGGTAAAAAAAGTCATCGATAGTTTAGTATCGGGATTGGGTTGTACAAGTTTTCGTTTAATGTTCGACGATTGCGATTGGGAAGCAAGAAACGACAACGATGATCCGAATGTTTACAATTGGAGTTATTATGATTCTGTGTACAGTGAGCCGCGTTTCACCTGCGTCTGGAATACTGTCGGATATTTGAACAGCAAAGGTATTACGGATATTACGCTGAGCCCGGATGGCGCCGCTCCTTCATGGATGGGTGGAACTACTTTGAAAGAAGGATTAGAACTGGAATATGCGGAGATGATGTCTTCGATGGTGAATTATGGTCTACGCCGTCATTCACCAGCCATTCATTTTGTTTTATTATCACCCATTAACGAAACCACCTGCGGCGGCGGTGAAGGAGCTGTGATGACTCCGTCACAGCTCGGCTCCATGTTTGCAGGTGTTGCGAAACATATAACTGATGATCATCTCGATCATTTGAGTTTAATCGGTCCTGACGATTGCCAGGGTTGGGCTGCCAACTACCACGCGATGGTCAGCAATACACTTGCCATGTCGAAAATATTTTATTTCGGGCAACATGATTATGGAAACTCTACTCGGAAAATCTCGGATATGGTCGACTCTATCAAGCACTCGCGATATCCCGATCGGGGCGCGATCATGACCGAGGCTAACGCAGTTTGCAAAGATTGCGATGGGGGTACTTACAATACGAGCTATGGCTTCACTCAATATGCGGGCCCCGCATATAAATTTGTTCTTCAGCATTTGAATGCGGGAGCTAACGGCGTGTTACTGTGGGAAGGCTACGACAGCCGGTATCATCACCCCAACAGAACTTTAACGTGGAGTATGTGGGGGATTTTTGGAGTGAACGATACACTTCATCCGGATATCTACACGGTGAGAAACCATTATTATACTTTCAAACAATTGTTTCGTTTTGTAAAACCTGGCTGTAAAAGAATTCAATGTTCCACTGAATTGACAAATATCACGGTCTCTGCTTTTTTCGATCCGGTGAAAAAAATTCTTGTCATTACAGGTAAGAACGACAGCGGCAAAGCACAAGACATTCATGGACTGATCGAAAATATTTCCGGGTTCTCATTATTACAATATTTCTATACCGATGAAACGCACTCTTTTCAAAGGGGTCCAGATGTTAAAGTATCTCATCAATCTTTTTCCAAATCAATTCCGCCATTCAGTGTATTTACACTTGTGGCAAATAGCAGATAAAAAATTGTTCAGCTAAATAAAAAATATAAACCTGCATTTCGTTTTTCAGACATCTAGCCACACGAGATCGGGAAACGAATGTTCAAAGTGGATTATTTAGAAGTAAAAATGAAGAGGCGAGTTCAAACAACAATTATAACGAAACAGCCATAAATTTAATTTCAATGGAACATCCGAGGAACGACAATGCACTGTTTGCATTCATCAAAGAAAATTTGTATGTGGCTGCCGTGTGCGATATACTGGATGAAATGGATCTTCGAAACCAGGCAATGCACCAACGTTTGCGACCCCTTTTGCCGAACATGTACGATTGCGGTTTTATAGGAAGAGCCAGAACATTTGAATGGATTGAAACCAATGCGATCATTTCCGATAATCCATATGGCCTTGAAATAGAGGCGATGGATTCATTACGAGCGGGCGATGTAGTGGTACATTCAACCGACTTTAGTGGCAACAACGCACCCTGGGGTGAATTGATGTCGACAATTGCAAATCGTAAAGGAGTGAAAGGATGTGTGTGCGACAGCCAGGTAAGAGATTGTGTAAAGATTATTGAAATGAATTTCCCGGTATTTTACACAGGAATAAGACCTTTGGATTCGAAGGGCCGCGGCTTAGTGATCGCCTACGATGTTCCTATCGAATGCGGAGGCGTAAGAGTAATCCCTGGGGATTTAGTATACGCGGATTTCGACGGCGTGGTTGTTATTCCGAGATCTGTCGAAAATGAGGTGGTGAAACTGGCGATGGATAAAGTGAGTCGAGAAAATTATTCGCGCAAGGAATTGCTGGAAGGAAAGTCTTTGCAGGAAGTTTACAATAAATATAAATCACTTTAGTAGCATGAAATTCGAAAAGAGAACAGTGGTGATTACCGGAGCTGGTTCAGGAATCGGTCGTGCATGCGCGTTAGAATTTGCAGACCAGGGAGCTATTACGATCATCGCAGATATAAACCTGGAAGGAGCCGAAGAAACCGTTTCCATCATTAAAAAAAAATCCGGCATTTCCTACGCATGTAAAACAGATGTGTCCGATCCGGCATCTGTGCAGCATTTGGTTGATTTCACACTCGCTATAAATCCGTTTGTGCATGTCCTTGTCAACAACGCAGCAATTCAAATCAACAAAAACATCGAGCACACAACTTATGAGGAATGGAACAGGCAGATGAGTGTAAATGTTGGTGGCGTTTTTCTTTGTTCGAAGTTCTTTCTTCCCTATTTGAAGAATACAAAAGGAAATATTGTGAACATGTCGTCCGACAACGCTTTTTTTGCAGAGCCTGATTGTGCGGGGTATTGTGCAACCAAGGCTGCGATCATCGGGCTCACCAAAGCGATGGCCATCGATCACGGACGTGAAGGAATCAGAATAAATTGTATTTGTCCTGGCTACATCGATGCAGGTCTCGCGGAATCATATTTTCAAAGTCAGTCAAATCCCGGGCAGGCGCGCGCCGACGCTGGAAAGTTGCATGCGCTACATCGAATTGGAAAACCAGACGAAGTTGCCCGGGTAGCCACTTTTCTTGCAAGTGATGATGCTTCTTTTGTAACGGGGTCTGCTTATGTTGTGGATGGAGGTTTTGCATCGGGCCTGCCGCCAAAATAAATTAAGAAACCATTGATGACATTTCTATGGTCGTTTCAAAATTGACAAAGACAAAAAATCTTTTACTGATAATCCTGGTCAATTTCATGTGGGCCACGCAAGTACCTGTGATCCGCTTGATGGGAAATGACCTGGGGCCGGTGACGATAGCGTTTGTCCCAATGATTTGCAGTACCATTTTCTTTGTTCCCTTCCTGTTATATGAAAACAAAAAACGAAAGGACAGGAAGGCGCGCACGTGGAAAGATCTCAGCTATTTCATTTTACCCGGTCTTATCGGAATATTTGTTATGCAGTATGCATATACGTTAGGCTCCACCCTGACACTTGCTGCGAATGCAGGTATTATCACGCTGACCATACCTGTGTTGGTAGCTATTTTTGCATCTGTATTTCTCGGTGAAAAATTAAATATCGTGCGCATCGCAGGATTTGTGATTGCAATTGCAGGAGTTCTCCTCACGTCAATTTCAGACGTGAAAGGTGCCAGGTTAGGAGAAGGACAATATTTCAAAGGGAATATGATATTTCTTTTTGCCTGTTGTTGTTGCGCATTTTATAATACTTACTGTAAACTGCTAGTTGACAAAGGCTATTCAGAAATAGAAATCCTGGTGTACAGTTCGTTGATAGGAAGCATTGCAAGCTTGCCGTTGTTGATTTGGGTAGAACCATTTCATCTTACAACGATCCTACATTCACGGAAAGAAATTATTCTCGGGTTATTGGAACTAAGTTTTATTGTATATGGCATTTCAATGATCCTCTTTTTCTACGTGCTCAAGAAGATGGATGTGACGCAGGCGATATTGGGAAATTATTTACTTCCATTTTTTATTTCGCTTCTTGGTGTAATTCTATTGAATGAAAAAATAACGGGCATCATGCTTACGGGCGGATTTATTATCGTGGTCGGTACATTGATGGTCACGGTGTGGGAAAATCAGTTAGTAGAATTCTTTAAAAAGAGAAAACGCGCGCAAGTGTAATGAATTGATCGATGGCAGTGATAGTTTGGTAGTGGCAGACTTGAAGCACGAATGGCAACATGGTCTGCCATCTGTTAATTCAATAAATCTTTTACTGATCAAAAAAATTTCTGAATGAAAATCACAAATGTCAACGCGATTGTTTTGAGACTACCGGAAATTTCAACTGCCGCAGACGGTACGCAAGACGATCTGATCATCGAAGTGGAAACGGATGAGGGCATTACGGGTTATGGCGAAGTAGATACTGCGCCGGGTGTGGGACAAGCGGTCGTTGAAGCATATATGTCACATGGCACTTGCTACGGATTGAAAGAAGTTGTTGTTGGTATGGATCCATTCGACTACGAGCAGATATGGAACGATATGTGGGCGAAGACTTATTATTATGGAAGGAGTGGACCCGTGATGCATGTGATGAGTGGGATCGATATGGCAATTTGGGATATCATGGGAAAGGCCAGCGGGAAACCAGTACATAAATTGTTGGGCGCATCATACAAAGAAAAAGTAAGACCTTATGCGAGCGCTTTAATGCCTGATGATATCAATGGGGTAAAGGCATTGGTGGAGGATTGCGTAGGAAAAGAATATACTGCGATCAAATTAGGATGGGGACCACTTGGCTTTGATGTGAAGAATGATATTAAATTGATAAAGACTGCCAGGCAAACTGCCGGCGATCATGTAGAAATTATGATTGATATCGGGAAACGTTATCGCTTCAAGGAGGCCTTATATGTAGCACGAGCGTTGGAGCAACTAAATATTTTTTGGCTGGAAGAACCGCTTCCCGCTGAAGATCTATCAGGATACAAACGGCTCGCCGAATCTACTACTATGCGCATTGCTACAGGCGAAGAAGAAAGCGGCCGGCTCGCGTTCTCACGGCTGATTAGGGAAACACACGTAGATGTAGTTCAGCCGGATGTTTCAAGATGTGGCGGATTAACCGAAGCAAAAAAAATTGCATCGTTGTGTTTGGATGAAAATCTACTTTGTGTTCCGCACGCATTCAAAACAGGAATTCTTGTGGCAGCTTCTATTCAATTGATCGCCGCCATTCCTAATGCTCCTTTCCTGGAATTTTCCATAACGCAGTCGCCTATACGAAAAGAATTGCTTGCCGAACCTTTTGTTCAAAAAGGCGGCTGGGTGAACGTGCCGCAAAAACCGGGATTGGGTATTGAACTGAACCGCGAAACAATAAAAAAATATGGAACACTTTTGAAGAAATAGTCGCCACAAAATAAAATTCATGCTAGCCAGGAAAAAACGACTTGAACTTTTTGGGAAATCGAAAGGATTGAACGGTTTCTTATTCACATCGCCGGCAAATGTCCTTTGTTATAGCGGGTATTGGTACGACTTTCAAACGGGGCCGTCCCCATTTCAATTAATTCCGGCAGCATTACTCATTTTCGCCGATCACGATCCCGCAATTTTATTGGCGGACAATGAAGAATCAAAATCAGGCACTGTTCATCAGGGAACAGCAATCAAATTGTATGCAAGCTATACGTATAAGGAACCTTTGATGTTTATCAATTCATTTATTAATGAAGTGATAAACATCTTCAAAACAACGAAAATAAAAACCGGCAAAATAGGAATTGAAACCGGCCATGTTCCGTTCGAAATCATTCGGAAACTGTCAAATATTTTTCCTTCGATAGAATGGATAGATATCGAACCTGACCTATCTCTGCTTCGTGCGACCAAGGACGAGGATGAGATTGAATGCATAAAACGTGCGGCCAATCTCGCCGACATCGGGCAACGTGCGGTTATTAAATACGCAGCTCCAGGAATGACAGAGCTGGAACTATTTTCCAAAGTGCGGCTGGAAATGGAAACCGTCGCAGGCACGCGCATTCCATTGATGACAGACCTCGTAAGCGGCAACACAACGGCAACCGGAGGCGGGAACCCCCGAGTAAAAAAACTTGAAAAAAATGACTTGGTGCTTAGTGATTTCACTCCATGTCTAAATGGATACTGGGGCGATTCATGCAATACGATTATTCTTGGCCTACCATCTTCTGCACAACTTGAAATTTTTGAAAAAACAAAAGAAGCGCTTAACCTTGGTTTGAAGGCTTTATTACCGGGAGTACCTGCGTATCAGGTAGATCAACTCATGCGGAATCATCTTAAGGAATATGGAGAGTTCGGTCACCACGGCGGGCACGGCGTGGGGGCTTGTTATCACGAAGAACCCCGAATTGTTCCTTATAACAAAATGGTTCTTGACGTTGGAATGGTCGTGGCACTTGAGCCTGCCGTATATAAAAAAAATTATGGAATTCGTGTTGAGCATCTCGCAGTAGTAACATCAGGTGCTCCCAAAATTCTTACCACGTTTCATCATCGATTCGTGCAATAAAAATGTTGGATGTATCAAAAGTTAAATTATAAAGGATGGCCAAATTGCGTACGTCTCTACAATGGTACAATTGAATTGATTGCAACCACGGATGTTGGCCCCCGCATTATTCATTTCGGATTCATTAACAAGCAAAATTTCTTTTATGTGTGCCCGGGTGATGCAGGCAGAACAAAAGACAAAGATTGGCGCATCTATGGAGGACACAGACTTTGGCATGCACCGGAGGAAATACCGCGCACTTATTTTCCCGATAATAATCCGGTTTCATATGAAATGAAAGAGGATAAATTAACGCTCACGCAATCGACCGAGTCGACCACTGGTATAATGAAAGAAATTCAAATTAGTTTCGAGTCGGAAACGAGTGTCAGCGTAGTGCATCGGTTGCATAATCTTGGCAACCATTTACAAAATTTGTCACCCTGGGCAATTTCTGCAATGGCCGAACGAGGTTGTGCCATCATTCCGCAGGAACCTTATGGCTCCGGCAATGATTATTTGCTGCCTGCGCGTCCACTTGTTCTTTGGCAATACGCTCAAATGAAAGATCCGCGATGGACCTGGGGAAATAAATATATTCTTGCAAAGCAGGATCCTTCGAAAGAATCAGAACAAAAAATCGGGTTGCTAAACAAACAGGGCTGGGTTGCTTATGCGTTAGGCGTTGAACTTTTTATAAAGCGTTTTTCCTATGTGCCAGGCCTCATTTATCCCGATTACAATTGCAATAATGAAGTATATATCAACCAACATTTCCTTGAACTTGAAACACTGGGGCCAGTATCACCGATCACACCGGGGAAAATAGTTGAACATACCGAATATTGGCAGCTGGCAGAAATACAACCCGGGAGCCTTGAAGACGAGATTGAACAAAATATAAAGTTTCTATTTAACCCGTAATCAAATAAAGAAATAATTACGGGATACACATTACCGTTATCACCCATTGTCGTAAAAGGAATATGAAAAATATTTTTGTTTCCGCGCTGTTTATTGCAAGTATAAATTTTTTGGCCGCACAAAAAAATACCGGCTCAGCATCACTGAATCCGGATAAAAAAGGTATTGTGCTCAAGCCGGAATCTGCAGGGTGGTATGCAGGCGACATACATGTGCATCGAAACTGCGGTGACGGAACACTGGTATTATCCGAAAACGAATTTCTTCACAGGATGGACACAAATAACCTGGCAATTATTTCTGTATTGGCCGATATGGGCAATGGGGAAGTAAAACCGAGTACGGAAGATTTGTCAAAAGTAAACGGAATGAACGCGCCCCAATCCCGAAGCGGACGTATCATTCATTGGGATGCAGAGTGGCATTGGGACGCTACTTACACTGAATTTTGCAACCAGGCCCTGGGAGGGCATCTTGTTTTATTAAACTTAAAAGAAGCACACAAGATTTGGGATGAGTCACCTTATAAAATTCTCGAATGGGCCAAGAAACAAAATGCAGTAACAGGATTTTGTCATATGCAATATTTGAACGACAGCATTCAAAATAATTTAAACTGCTGCATTCCGATCGATTACCCAGTCGAGACTGCGTTGGGAACAATTGATTTTATTTCGGAAGACGTCTATGCAACCGCTTCACATAATAATGGCAATTACAATAGTGAGGCCGCTATGAACGCCTACTACAAATTATTGAATTGCGGTTTCAGACTTGGCCTTGCCGCAGGAACTGATTTCCCTTGTAATGAAGGGGAGCCGTTTGGTTCCCTCTTGACCTATGTGCTAGTTAAGCAAGCTCCGTTGACCTATGCAAATTGGATTGAAGGAATAAAAAAGGGAAGGACAGTTGTATCGAGGAATGGGCACAACGAATTTATTGATATGAAAATAAATGGGAAATATGAACCTGGCGATGAAATCAAATTAAAAAAAAATGGGAAGACAACAATTATCGCTAAATGGTCAACCAACAAAGAAATGACTGGCAGCATTGAACTTGTTGTTAATGGGAAAGTCGCAGATGTTCGAAGTGGAATTGCGCGACCGGGACAACCGCTGATACTGAAAACCGAAAAGACATTTTCAAGAAGCAGCTGGATTTGCATAAGACGAATGGATGGGCATCAACACCAATTGCACACCTCACCCATATACGTCACGGTCAACAACAAGGCAATTCGCGCAAGCAAACCAGATGCGCTTTTCTTTATCCAATGGATTAACAATATCCTTTCGAATATCGCACCGGGAGGAATTTGGGAACGATACTTCACGACCGACAAGAAAACAGTGGAAGAACGCTATCGAAAAGCAAGGGATATTTATAAAAATATTTTATCAGAAACAGATAACGATTGACTATAAAAATTCTTTTGAAAGGACAATTAATCATTGCGATAATGATTTTAAATTCATTTTTATGCAGTGATGGCTGCGCTGCAGAAACGAATCATCCGATTCTTGTATTAGCATCTAATGCTCATTTTGGTTCCTATATAGGCGAAATTTTGAAGGCAGAAGGCTTTGCTGAATTTGAAATACTGCCTTTTACAAATAATAAAATAAGCCTTAAATATCTCAAAGATTTTGATATCATCATCCTTGCGGAAACTATTTCTGGGTCAATGCAGGCGGGTATGCTTGGCCGTTATGTTAAAGAAGGTGGCAATTTGATTTCAGTAATACCTGACAAAAAAATGAAAAAGGTTTTAGGTGTTGTTGAAGGAGACGGTTCATTTAATAATGGATACTTCCTGGTCGACACTAATGCTGAAATCGGGAAAGGGATCACATCGAAGTCTATCCAGCTTCACACGAAAGTTGATAAATATCTGCTTGATGGCGGTAAAAAAATAGCCACATTCTTGTCCGATAGAATTAACGCTACCCAATTTCCAGCTATCGTAATGAATAAATACTACAAAGGACATGCGATTGGATTTTTATATAACCTGCCGGAAAATATTGTCTACACTCGTCAAGGCAATTTCAAAAACGCCGCGATGGAAATGGATGGGATACCTGGAATTCGTGCGATGGATATGTTTACAGATGGATGGGTCGATCCATCAAATAACATCGTCAACCCGGCAGATGAACAAATGCGGTTATTTGGTCATTGCATCGAAAGAATGAGTGCTTATACAAAACCGCTGCCAAGGTTTTGGTACTTTCCGGATACACTACAATGTTTGGTAACGCTTACCAACGACGGTGAATATAAAAGTGAAGAAGACTTCAGGCCACAATTTCGAGATATTGAATCAAAAGGTGCAAAGATGGCGCTCTATGTCTTGCGAACTGACCAAGTTTCCAGGATGTATGTCGATTCACTCGCCAGTAAGGGCAACGAAGTTTCAGGCCATCCTGACGATACAAAGGAAGCAACCCATCCCACTTGGCGCAATATGAATAATGCACTCGAAGAAAAAACTGCTGTGTTGAACCAACGCTTCGGAATTTTCAAAATGCGCACGGTCGTCAATCACTGGTTTGTGTGGTGTGGAACCAGGGAAGATGGCTCGACCGATTTCGCAGCGCAGGCGAAATTAGAATTAAAACATAATGTAGAAATGGATATCAACTATGCGCACTACGATAACAATTCCACACAAGCACATTTTTTGGGACCGATGGGAATGAACCAGGGGAATTTTACGGGAAGCGGACTAGCTATGAAATTCGCCGACAAAGAAGGAGTCATCCTGGACATATTCCAGGTTTTAAATAATGTGTATGACCAGCAGTATATGGAGAACAAGGACTCTGTTGGATTTTATGAATGTTTCAAGGGTCTCATGGATCGGAGCCTTAACGATGAAGTGTATTCCTTAATCACAATAAAATCACACAATGACGAGTATTTCTTTTCAAGAACACCTTTGTTGAAAATGTTGGATTACGCGAATGAAAAACAAGTGCCGGTGTGGACTCCGGACAAACTTCTCGACTTTCTCAAAGTGAAAGAGGAAGCGGTGTTCACCAATATAAAATATTTCAACAATCATTTTTCGTTCCAGATAAGATCTTCATTGGCATTTAAAAATGGCCTTACTTGTATGGTCCCCTATTTATACAATGGGAAAAAAACAAATAAGATTACTGTTAACAGAACAGATAGCCCATATTCGGTTAAATTAATAAAGGGAGTGAAGTATGCGCTGGTAACAATTAAACCAGGAGCTACATACGATATAGTGGTGAATTATAATTAGAGTCAACTTCAATTGAACGAAAGCGACTCACTGCAAAATGGAAACGGGTAAAAAAGGACGATTGAAAATATATGCCGTGATAATTCATTTTTATTAACATGATCATGAAATATTTCCTATTAACAATATTCACAACTCTCATACTTTATTCCGTGGACGCTCAACCCAGTGTTGCGCCGGAAAAGGCGAGACCTGATAGTTTGTGTAACCACAAAATACTCTTGGATAGTTCCGGTAAAATCATTTCCTGGATGGGCGAGCCGGAGAAATCATATGAATGGTTTTTGACGGCAAGATGGAACTTTATTAAGACAAAAGTTCCGGTGAGTCCTGGCCCCCCACCTCGTTCTCTCTATCCCCAATATTATTTTTATTGTGCGTTTAAGAATAATATGGAGCCGGATACATGGATGAATGATATTGGAGAGAAAATTCCTAATTGGTTTGAATCAGCGCGGCTATATTATCAGTTTACAGGCGATACAACGGTAATGCATATCGTCCATTCCCTGATCGACTACACGCTCGCGCACGGTACAAGTCCTGCCTCTTTTGCATGGCCAGATTTTCCATATACAGCAACTAACGCCGGCGATACGATTTTCCGGGGATTCACAACATCTAATCGTTTAGTTCTGCATGAAGTCCAGGTGGATCACGCGGCAGACATCGGGTTAACCTACTATCGTTTGTTTCTCTATACGGGAGATCTTAAATATAGGGATGCCGCAATTAAAGTCGCGAACACTCTTGCTACAAACGTGCGAGCGGGGAACGCCGATCGTTCACCATGGCCATACCGTGTCATCATGAATAATGGAAAAATTACAGCTGAATACGGAGCCAACTGGATTGGTGCCTATACGTTACTTGACAATCTTGCAAAGGCAAATTTGGGAAACGTCCAATCGTACGTGTATGCATCTTCGTTAGTAAGACAGTTTTTACTGCAGTACCCGATGAAGACCGGCTATTGGACAGACGGCCACACTGATACCGATATCAACAGCAACACGTACAAAAGCAATATGTCTGCGAGTAATTTTGTGTTATACCTGCTTGATCATCCTTCATTCGATCCGCGGTGGAAAATAGACGTGCCTGTCCTGATCAAATGGACTGAAGATAATTTTATCGATCACACCGCACCTGGAGAGCCAAGCAACCAGTGGGGCGCCAATATCGTGGGCGAACAGGATTCATTTCTTTTTAAAATGGATTATCAAACTGCACGATATGCTGCGGCATGTGCCAAATGGTACTCTATATCGGGCGATGTGTCTTACAGAGAAAAAGCGTATCGCTCATTGAATTGGGTTACTTATTGCAACGATTCTACAGGAAAAGCATTTGAAAGCCCATTGAGCAAGGGCATTCTGAGCTGGTGGTCAGATTGCTATGGCGAAGGGCCGCGCATGTTTTATCACGCATTGGCGGCAGTACCGCAGTGGGCGCCGCATGGGGCAAATCATATTTTGTATTCGACAGGAATTCTCAACGAAATACAATACAAAAAAGAATCAGTCTCGTATTATGCCACAGAAAACACCGGGGTCGAGTACGTCCGTGTTTCTTTTATGCCCGCATCGATCCGTATCGGAAAAATAAAAATGCACATATCAGCAACAGCATCGCAAGGTTATATTATACAAAATCTCGGAAGCGGGGACTACGAAATTCAGATCAGAAGGAATGAGAAAGGAAGAATTGTGATCGGGGATTGATGAAGTCGCAGAATAATTATTTCTATTTCAATACGATGCCTTGTTATAAATGTTCTTAAAAACCTTTGGTTGACACTTTTTGATTTTTTTGAATTGCCGATAGAAAAACGGAAGGCTATCATAACCGCAGGCGTAACATATCTCACTAATTTGTTTATCCGTTTCGATCAGGAGCCTACATGCTTTGTTGATTTTATATTCGTTGAGATACTCAAAAAATGTTTTCTTCATGATCCTGCTGAAATAGCGCGAAAAATAACTTTCACTCATATGCACGGAAGCACCGGCATCAGCCAGCGTAATTTTCTTCAAATGATTTTTTTGGATGTAGTCGTAGATGACATTCAGCCTTTCATTACTGACATCGTCAAATTCAAAATTGAAATTCTGTTCACATAAGAGTGAGTATTCTTCTACTGCAGCCAGGTCGTTCAACAGATTCAGAAAATGAATCATCTTTTCGAAGGGAGGTAAGGTCAATAGCGCTATAAGTCGATCTTTAAATTTCATGGCGACTTTCTTATCATACCGCACGCCCTTGGCGGCCAGTGTCGATATTTTTTTTATCGCATTAAACTCCTGTGTTGAAAACAATTCATTTTCTACAAAGGATCTGAAAACATATATCACGATTGCCGAGGAACTTTCTCTATGGTCCGTTGATTTTATCCAGCAGTGAGGCAAATTAGATCCGAGTAAAACAAAATCATCCTCCTCAAATGTTTCAATACTGTTGCCGACGTAACGCGTGCCGCGATTGGAAAGGATATATGTGAGCTCCAACTCCGGGTGATAATGCCACGGATAATCGAATTCTTTATCATTGCCCTGTATTAGGACCTTAAAGATGCTTGACTCGTTTGATATGATAGGCTTTAATGTCGGCCTCACTTACTAAATATAACCTAAACCGTACAAAAATCGGTCAAAAATTATCATTTGAAGACAGAATAGGCAACTGATTGGGCAAGATAGGATAATGATTGACTCAGCCGTGAGCATGTTTCCGACGAGAAAGGCGGCGAATCGAAATAAAAATCGGAATTCCTAATCGTATCGAAGATCCCGGCACAGCATTTAACACCGAAACTCATCGCGTATAATTTTAGTATAACGCTAACGAATATACGAAACTTGATCACGCTTAGCCATGCGATTAATAGGGCATTCCATAGAACGTCTTTTTGAATTGCTCAACGTATTTGCCACCGTCGAAGTCGCCACTCATAAATATAACTGCTGTACTATCCTTCAGAAAAAAGGCATTAAAGAATTGGTTGCGCGTAGCGGTTTCCTTTTTGATCTCGCTATATGAGATAATAAATGTCCTGTTGCCGTTTAACATCGAATCTATCTTCACCATATCCGAGACTTCAAAGCCAGGTTGCCTGCCAATCTCCAACATTTTTGTAAGCACCCGGACGTCGTTGTAATAGCCCCTGCTTGGTATCGCCATCAACATAAATACAGATGGGTTTTCCTTATTGAGATCACTGGGTCCGTTTTGAGTAAACGTTTTTTGTCCATTAGCAATCATAGCAATGTGAAAACCTGTAATTGTTGTGTCGGCGTGAAGGTCTTCCAGTTTAATTTGGCCAAAAGAAAAAAATGGTAATGCATACAGGCAAAGGCAAATGGCAACTCTGATTGTCATAAATGCTATTCGAGAAAATTGATTTACTCGGTCCAATTACGAATAAGAAGGAATTGGATAAACAGTTAAAACATGTTCTACCTGGTTCATGAAATGATCGATTTCGCTTGGTTCAGATACCAGTTTTAAATAGAGTTTTCCTTTATTTTCCTGGTCTTTTAATTCAAAATCCCAGATCACTTCTTTTGTCCGTTCAATATGTAATTTAATGACCATGTTTTCTTCCAGTGTAGTCAGCCGGACCGGTTTTCCCAAAATAATCAATTCATCTTTTTGCCGGAGCCAATACTCCAGTTCACTGCTCCTGATAAAAAATCGGAATAGCGCTGTAAATTCCGGAAATGATAATTTGACGGATGCTTCTAAAAAATCAAAATCCTTTTGGTGCGTGGCGTCAGGATAAAGACGCCTGTAGATGTTGATGACAACTTTCTCGCCGTGCATGCCTTTAATCTCAATCATGGGTGTTTTTATTTACAAGTCAAACGGCAAGCACGTTACAAACGATCATAGCAATTCAATCTTAGAGTGGGTTGTTGTTTTTTCAAGACGTTGTAACCTCATAAAGATAATAAAATAAAGCCGTCTAAACCTCCCCGTAAGAAAGTATATTTTACCACTCAATGTCCCCCTTGATAAATGGAAAACCCCTTTTTAAAACCCATTAAGCAACATGAGCCTCAGATTTTCATTCAAATAAATTTTTCTGCATAGGACAATAAACCAACCCTGCCCAAATTTAGATGTGACGGATTCGAGTTTTAGTTTGATTTCATCTCTAAGCAAAAACAGCAGATGGAAATCTTCATCATCCGGGTTTTCCAACCAGCTGAAATTTTCGTGCAGATCGTAGGTCAATGCTTTTGATTTTGGCATGTGCTTTTGAAGCAGGTTTGCTACGGCTGAAATAACTTCGTCTTTCATATACACACAAAATAATTATTTTCGATTTCATTCCATCTTCAGGCGTACTCAAAACGAAAAAAACCGTTAAAAAACGGATCATTCCCTGGTGTAAAACAACATAAATGCCTGTGAAAAAAAACAATAAAAGAATGAATTTATAATATATTTATTTTTTTGAATTGGATTTCGGATATTCAATTGCACGAGTAAATTCTTAATATAAAAACCAGGGGTCAAAGATGTTTTCGATCAACACAAAGAAAGTCTTGCGCTGGCTCATAATAATTACGCTGACTCTTCAACAATCGCGAACATCGGCCCAAGCGGGTGGCAATCCAAAGTTTTTTCGTATCACATCAACTCACACTTCTTTCCCGGATACGGCCAGAGTCAATGGACTTCACTATGATAATTTATTTTACGCGGCCCGCGAGCATTATAGCGATAGCAGCATACTTATCATTGTCCCGGCACACTTAAAAATGGAAGAAAAACTGGATGTCATTTTCTGGTTTCACGGGTGGAGAAATAACATTGATAGCATGGACGCCAGGTACGATGTCATAAAGCAATTCGTTGCATCAGGGCGACATGCGATCCTTGTGTTAGCGGAAACAGCAAAGGACGCACCGGATAGTTATGGCGGGAAATTGGAACGTAACAATACTTTTCAGAAATTAATTGACGATGTATTCATCGAGTTGCGGGGAAATCGAATAATTGACAAAAACGTAAGGTTAGGAAACGTCGTTCTGGCTGGACACAGTGGAGCGTTCCGAGTCATAGCTTTTATTCTGCAGAATGGCGGGATTGAAGTAAAACAAACCATTTTGTTTGACGCGTTGTACAGCCAGGTTGATAAATTTACTAACTGGATACAGGCCGATAGTTCTCATCAGTTCATAAATCTTTATACAAATAAGGGTGGAGGAACAGATGAAGTGTCAATTGAAATGATGCGATTACTTAAGGATAAGAACATCCACTACATAAATCTTGAAGAGAAAGATGTGAGTGCAGCAGCATTAAAGTCAAACAATATTGTTTTTATACATAGCCTGAAGGAACATAATGATGTGATCAATAGGCCCGATTATAACTTCCAGATTTTTATCGAGAATAGCCATAGTTTGAAGTAATAGTCTTCGCCGTAATAATCGATCGGTCGCGTATCGATGACAGGAAAATCTTTTAATTTGATTACACGTTGCGTCAATGTGAAGACGATGTTGGTGTAGTGGGTGGCTCGGTACGTTGCATCAAATTACCACACCAACATCGGCGAACCAATCATAGCGCTAATTGTTATTGGAAGTCACAAGGCTGTCGCCTTTCTTTGCAAAGCGGAGCGTGTCATTAAATACAACGTTATTGGAATAATATCCCTGAACGTAAAACATCACACTATCCTGCTTCTCCACATAATTTTCCACTGTGTAACTTTTTATCTTCAGGCTTTTTGTCGTGGCATGTGAATTTAATGTTGCTTCAATCGCAGGACGACTTTTGTGAACAAGCTGATTACAAGAAACAATTGTAATGAATAACAAAAAATAATATCTCATTGTCATTGGTTTAGTTAACTGCGTGTGTTGAATTCATTTTAAAATATCGTGCCATCGAAGGTGATCAAGGAAGTGGAGAAGGATACGGACGAATTGTATGGGTACTGCTGTTATCCAAAATACGTATCTTCCGGAAGCGCATACTATTGGGGGGATGCCTATAATGTCTAAGGAAAAATAAAATGATAGAATTTATATTGGCATACACGTTGCTATTATGCTTTTTTTTGCTGGAAATATTCCTGCGAAAAGGAAATACGGCGAAACGCATTGGCAAAACTGAACACGATAAACGGAGTACATATCTTATTGGATTTACTTTCTTTTCCGTTCTGT
>Ga0163162_10000800_pt1 | contig 29265 bp, 29 predicted proteins | sample S55metaG_FD_115310 | JGI IMG/M metagenome (GOLD analysis project Ga0163162, IMG submission 115310) | Switchgrass rhizosphere microbial communities from Kellogg Biological Station, Michigan, USA - S5-5 metaG | ecosystem: Host-associated > Plants > Roots > Rhizosphere > Soil | place: USA... | reverse complement strand
GTAGTTGAAAAACTAAAGCTACCCCGGCCATACTGGTTGCCCACCTGATTGTATTGGTCCTTCCGGATTTCACCGCCGAACCGGAAGGAGTGCTTGCCCCTGGTGATCGAGGTATTGTTCAGGAACTGCAGCGTGTTGTTTTTATTCTCAAAAGGCCCGTCCGTGCTATCTCCCATGCCCTGGTAGTTGGCGATACCAACCGCCGGGATTCCCCAGGACACCGGATCCCCGCCTTTCAAACCGGGAATCTGCAGATCATCCACGGCATTTTTCACGTTGGCCAGCAGCGTACCCACCGAATTATAGAAACGCGTATATCCGAATCGGGTTTCGGTCACCACGGTGGGCGAAAGAACTCGTGTGTTTGAACCCATGTACTGTTCGAAGCCCGTGATGAGTTTCCCGCCATTCTGGTTTAGGCCTGGCGTTAACTCATTCTCAGAACCCCAGGAATAGCGGCCGGCCCACATCGATTTTGGCGATTCGACGTAGTCCATCCGCAAGATAAATTGATCGCGATTGACCGGGCGCGATTGGGGCTCTGAAAAATTGTTGGTCACTCCCGGCAAAGTGGGAAGCGCGTAATATTGCTGGAGGAATTTCTTGGAAATCGGGTCGATCCTGCTCGGTTGGATGATGTTGCCGGCGAAGGGAGTGGCTGTTATGGTGCCATCTGCTTGTTTGACGTGTGTGTTGGGGTCGTATATCGTAACCGGCAGGGCAGAGAAGTTTCCAGCCTGGAACGCGGCGGGCGCCAGAGAATACAGGCTGTTCACGCTTTCGCGCTTACGGAACGCCTCGTAATTCGCCATGAAGAAAAGCTTGTTCTTGCCGTCAAAGATCTTCGGCAACCACACGGGGCCGCCCAGTTCGAAGCCATACTGATTCCATTTGAAAGGGTTCTTCACGGGCCGCAGCGCAGTGAATGCGTACTGGGTAGCGTCCAGTTTGTCGTTGCGGAGAAATTCGAAGGCCGTACCGTGATACTGATTTGTGCCGGACTTGGTCAGCACATTGATCTGGGTGGTCTGGCGTCCGAACTCGGCCGGATATACGCCGGTCTGAACTTTAAATTCTTGCAGCGCGTCGATCGACGGAAGCACCACGAAGGTATTGAAATTCGGGTCTGTGTTCTCGACGCCATCGAGCGTATAGTGATTGAAGTTCGTGCGTTGTCCAGCCACCGAAATGGTTTGAGCAGCGCGAATGCCGCCCTGTCGTGCTCCGGCCTGCCCCTGGGTTGAAAACCCCGTGGATACGTTGGGCGCGAGGGACACCAGTTGCAGGTAGTTCCGCCCATTGAGCGGCAATTCGACGATGCGCTTGTTCTCAATGACAGTACCGACTGTGGCGTTTTCGGTGGTTACTAACTCCGCGATCGACGAGACTTCGATAGTCTCGGCAATCTGACCGATTTCAAACTGGAAATCGATGCGGGCATTCTGCTGCACCTGGATCTCAACCTGATTTCGGACCGTGGTCTTGAATCCAGTTTTCTCCGCCTTGACGCTGTAGATTCCGGGCGGCAGCGAAGGGAAAGCATACTCGCCCGCATCATTGGTCACCGAAGTTCGTGTGGCGTTCGTGCCGGTATTGGTGGCGCTGATGGTGGCTCCGGGGACGATGGCTCCGCTGGCATCACGCACCTCGCCCGCGATCGACCCTAACGTTTGGCCATAAGCGCCGAGGCTCACGAAAAGAAAGCAGCCCGCCAGGAATAGGCAGGAGCCGACAATGCGATTCAGCATAGTAATCCCCTTCTCAAGAGCCGAGACGGCTCGCTTACGACAAGTTGTCACCTTCAGTTCGCAATAGATGCAACACGGACACCCAACTGTATTGCAAAAGGCTTGCCGAGATACGGCTAGTCTAGTCACTGATGACCAGGAGTACAAGGCGCTTTTCAAAATATTAGAAAATGTATTCGCATTTCATCCCGCCCGCTAACTCGACGCTAGGCTGAAAGCCAAAATCGTTCATTTCTCGTTGACTTCGCCACTGAACGCGCGTAAACTCCGGGGAGTTGGCGTGGAGCCCAATATGCCCTCTTCAATTTCCCGTCGATCCCTGTTGCGTGATACGGCGTTGCGCGGCGCGGCGCTGGTTTCCGGAGCTGGACTGCTTCGCCTGGCAGCGTCGGGCCAAAACGCGAACGGACGCCGTGCGCTCGCACTCATCGGAGACCGCTATCACAATGCGGACTATATTCGGGTCGCGTTGAGCAAGGTGTTCGAAGGGCAAGGCGTGACGGTCGACTATACCATCGACTACACGCGGGTCTCGCGAAGCTTGCTCAGCAACTATCAACTGTTTTTGTGTCTGCGCGACGGCATGATTTGGCCCAACGGCTACCTGGGCCCCGATGCATACACGTCCTACGAGCAGGGGCTCGAGAATCGCGAAGACTTTCCCGAGGCCAAGCCGCAGACTTGGCTTACCGAAGAACAGGCTGGTGCTCTCAAAGAGTTCGTCACGGAGGGAAACGGCTTCTATTCGCTGCACAACAACAGCCATGTCTCGCTGTCATCCCCAACCTATCGCGATGTGATGGGTGGGGCCTATATCGGCCATCCGCCATTGCGGCCCTTCAAGGTGCGGGTCGTGAACTCGCGCCACCCCATTACGCAGGGCATTGCCGATTTCATCGTCAACGACGAGCAACACTATGTCGAATACGATAAGGACCGCAAGAATATCCTTCTTGAAGCCGAAAATCTGGATGGCTTGACCTACGAGAAACTAGGTGCGAAATCGATCGCCGGCTGGGCTTACGACTATGGCCGCGGAAGGGTCGTCTTCACGTCCCCAGGGCATACCGTTCACGCATTGTGGGTCCCAGAATATCTCAAACTTCAAAAGCGAGCGGTGCAATGGCTATTGAAGGAAATCTAGAGGTTCGCGCGCTATGAAGAAAGCGGCGCTCCCGATTGCAATCGCGATTCTCACCGTTAGCTGTTCCACTTCACCCGATCCGGTATCCGCTCCTGCCAAGGAAGCGTCGGGCGTAGGGAGTATCGTCCGGCTCGATCCGGCATTCGACGCGTTGGTGCCACAGGATGCGCGTATTGAAAAGCTCGCGGGAGGTTTTCAGTTCACGGAAGGACCGGTTTGGCGTCCCCAAGAACAGCAGCTGTGGTTCAGCGACGTGATGGCCAATGTTGTGCGCCAGTGGTCTGCGAATGGGGGAGCTACAATCGCGCTCGAGCACGCGGGAGCCGACAGCGACGGCGCAGCCGGTACGCTAGTGGGTCCAAATGGCGAGATCGCGGACAAAGATGGAGCGGTGCTGATGTGCCAGCATGGAAACCGCCGGATCGTCCGTGTCAGCAAGGATCTTCACATCACTCCTGTGGTTGAGCGGTTCGAGGGCAAGCGCCTCAACAGCCCCAATGATCTGGTCTACAAAAACGATGGGTCCCTTTATTTCACCGACCCTCCCTATGGATTGGCAAAGCAGGATGACGACCCCGCCAAGGAATTGCGTTTCAACGGAGTGTTCCGGCTGGCCAACGGAAAATTGCAGGTCGTGATTCGGGATTTGACGCGGCCCAATGGGATTGCTTTTTCGCCCGATCAGAAGATCTTGTATGTCGCGAATTCAGACGAGAAGCATAAGGTTTGGATGCGATACGACGTTGCCGATAACGGCACGGTAAGCAATGGCCGGGTGTTCTTCGACGTGACGGGCGAGAAGGAAGCTGGTTTGCCGGATGGGATGAAAGTGGATTCTCAAGGAAACCTGTATTGTGCCGGGCCCGGTGGAATTTGGATATTTTCGCCGGACGGGAAACACCTCGGCACCATCAAGCCGCCGGAAACGCCGGCCAACTCCAATTGGGGTGACGATGGCAAATCACTGTATATTACTGCCGAGACTGGCTTGTACCGCATTAAGCTTGCGTCCACAGGCGAGCGAACGCTCTACCAATGACTAACCAGGACTGCATAATATGAAACGTCGGACGTCTTTGAAAACGATATTGGCGGGGGCGGGCTCGCTCGCGGGGAGGAAAATTGTGCGGGCTGCGACGCCGGAACATCCCATTCAATTGCACGTGGATCTCGCCGTCGATTCGGCAAAAGAGCAGGAGATGCTGCATAACTTCAAGACCATCTTCCGCCCTGCTGCCAGCAAGCAAGCCGGATACATCGATGTGCAGATGTTGAAGTTGCATTCGGCGCTACAAGGCAAAGGTCCCGAGGCAGGGAATTACCGCTTTGTGCTGACATTCGCCAGCGAAGAGCTACGCCAGAAATGGGTAGCATCGGCGACCCACCAGAAGGTCTGGCCGACCGTCGAGAACACACTCAAATCCAAGAACTACACGGTTCTGCTGTACGACACTGCATAGCGGCAGCAGGCACCACTGGTTCGAATTGCGCCGGAGCTGTTCGCCGGCCCTGCAAGAGATCGTTACTGGGGATTCGTCACTCTACGCATCATCCAAGCGGACACAGCTTCCCAGCCTGCTTCACCAGATCGGCCAGAGATTCCGCTTGCATCTTCCGCATCACTTGTCCGCGATATAGCTTGATGGTTCGCTCACTGGTTCCGAGTTCATGGGCGATCTGCTTATTAAGTTTTCCAGAAACGACCATGCCCATAACTTCGCGCTCCCGTGGCGACAGTGAGTGGAGCCGCTTACGAAGCGGTTCAAGGTCGGCACGTCCCGATTGTGCCTTGCGATCCGCTTCCAACGCTTGCCGGATCGCACCCATGAGTTCTTTTTCCTGTACGGGCCTCGTCAGGAATCGAGCGGCCCCCGCTTTGAGGGCCTGAACAGTCATGGGAATGCTGCCATAGCCCGTTAAGAAGATTACTGGAAGCGCAATATCCAGCGCGTTCATCTCCCTTTGCAGGTCCAATCCGTTCATCCCAGGCATGTTCACATCCAGCACCACGCACCCGCTCGGTGCCGCGAGTGGAGCGTCAAGGAACTCCTGAGCGCTCCGGCGATTTGCGACAGCCCGATCGTGGTCACGTAGCAGGTGTCGGCTCCGAATGCCTGGTTCATTTCTTGGTATACGCGTTGCGGCTTCAGGGGCGTATTTTCGTAGTGGGATCGCCGCAACATCGTACGCTTGCGCTCGCGGCACTGCTTCGCCCACCCGCTACGAGAACATAAACGCGCCAGAATTGGGCGAGTACGGCGTCGATCACGTGAAGGTGGTCGAAGGCTTCGGTTGCAAAGCAATTCGGGTGTTCAAGCCCGAGGACATCCAGCCCGCGTTTGCACGGGCGAAGGAGTGGCTGAAGGAGTTCCAGGTTCCGATCGTGGTGGAACTGATCCTCGAGCGCGTCACGAACATCGCCATGGGCACCGAGATCAACGCCATTACCGAGTTCGAGGAGGTCGTCGATCTACCTCCCGAAATCGGCATCGAGACGGAAAATGTACTCGCTTGAGGGCTTTGGCTCCGCGCGCCTTAAGAGTTCCAATGCAATGAAATCGTTGCGTTTAACGATTTCGGGCCGCAACCGGACTTGCGGGTAGCGTTCCCGGAGCCGCGGGGAAGGGAAGTCTAGGTGCCAGGCCCGTTAGCGACAAGGTGAAGACGGAACGAGCAGTCCAGCAAGTCACGCACCGATGAATTGGGACATTAGTTGCAATCGACGAGTAGTGGGCCCATTTGAGAATCGACTAAAAATAGATCGGATGCCATCCAGTAGGCATCTGCCCAGTAACCGATACGGCTGGGATTATCACCCCATGAAACGTACACCAGCCGAGCGGGTATCTCCTCCGAGTGCCCGCGTGGCGGGAGTGTCTGACAGCTCAGAACGGACGCTCCCGCTTTCTTAAAAATTCTCTGAATCTGGCGATCACCAGACAATCCCCGCGCGCGTATAGGCCGGGACCCTGACTTCGGATTGGGCACCCACGGTCATCTTCGATGGCCGGATTTTGCCAAGGCCTATCGTGCGGACTCTCCTTGTATGTCAGCGAGGGAACGCGAACTATAATTGGGATTTCGCGGCGTCGCGGGCTCGCTTCGCGTCGCGGGCTCGCTTCAAGGCGGCGTGTTGCGAAGGGGGTAATAAAGGATGGATAGTCCGGCGCCATGGCATCTAATGCAGATGGTGCAGAAGATCAATGACATCGGCCAAAGAGCGAGATCGGGCGCTCCCGACGTCGACGATTATCTTCGACCGTAATTCGGACCCGGCGACCGACAGCGTCATTATCGGGAGTATATTCGTCACCACTCCAGCGCTGATTCCGGTCTTCTCTGCTACTCCGCAGACAAGATTCGTTATGTCCCCTGCACCAAAAATCATTCCTAGAAGCGATTTGCCCTGCTTGGTCGCCTCCTGGCCACCCAAGCTGCCCTGATCATCGGCGAATCGAAGGTAATCACTCTGCACGTGGTGGCACGCGCTGGAGCGTGCGCTTTTGACTCACCGTACACAAAGGAAGGTTTTCTATATTTTTAATCACTGTTTTTCTAAATCCTGTGTTCTTCCCAATCATCCTAGAACCTGGTCAAGCGGCCTCTCCGTGACGAAAGTGAGGTCCCACCGAAAGGCAGGTCGCTGGCCCTAGGCGTCCGGTTCAGCCGTCACTCGGACGATTGCGTTAGCCGAAGGAAGGATAATATGGCAACTTCTCTTGTAGACGACCTCACCGGTCTCTTCAGATCTCAAGCTCTAGGCGAGGCTGCCGCCAAATTGGGCGAGTCGGAAAGCTCTGTGCTGCGTGGATTCCAGACTGCGTCCGCGGCAATTCTAGGCGGGTTGACTAGCAGGATCGGTCAAACCGGTTTTATGAAGCAGGCTTTCGATCTTTCGAGTACCTTTAGCGATAGCCGCGTACTGGACAACGTTCGGGGTTTCTTCTCCGGATCCGAGGCACGGACTGGAAACGAAAGTGCGGGGTCGAAATTGCTCTCAATGGTATTCGGAAACAACCAGTCGAAGATTGCGGAAAGCGTTAGCCAGGCTTCCGGGCTTCGGCCAAGTTCGGCCACGACTCTGATGAGCGTGGCTGCACCCGTCGTTCTCGGGTTACTGGGAAAACGTGTTCAGCAAGACCATCTGGATAATGCAGGTTTCTCCAATCTCTTGCAGCGGGAGTCCTCCGGAATTCGAGGATTGTTGCCCTCGGGTCTTAGCAACCTGCTCGGAATGGCTCCGTCTCCGGGTGTGGAGACTCGCGCAGCAATCGAGCCGGTCAGAACATCCCGGCGACTGTGGCCTCTCCTGGTTCTATTCGGAGTGATTGCAGCGTTACTGTGGCTCTTCAGCCGGAACAGTATTCGAGTCGCAACGGTCGCCGAGAATGCGGGCTCTCAGGTTCAGTCCGCGGCATCGAGCCTGGGAGACTTCTACCGCAGGACTCTGGCGTCCGGTGTCGAGCTGAATATACCCCGGTTTGGAATAGAATCCAAACTGTTGGATTTCATAAAGGACCCCGCGCGCGCGGTTGACACCACCACGTGGTTCGATTTTGACCGACTTTCCTTCGATACGAATTCGGCGGCGCTGCGTGCGGAATCGCAGGAACAGCTGAACAACATTGCTTCCATTCTGAAGGCCTACCCGAATCTGCATATCAAGGTTGGCGGCTATACGGACAACACGGGGGATGCGTCGGCGAACTTCCAACTCTCTCAGGCTCGGGCGGATTCGGTCCGACAACAACTCATAAGCATGGGCATCGGAGCAGATCGCCTGGAAGCAAAGGGATACGGCGACCAATATCCAATCGGCGACAACTCCACCGAAGCGGGGCGCGCGAGAAATCGCCGCATTTCACTTCTCGTCACGCAGAAATAAGCGAGGAGGCAATGTTAGGCGATCCGGCTTCGCAAGCCGAGCGAAGGTCTGCTACTTAGCCTGACGGTAGCCTGCTTTGACCGCGTCCTGCTCGCTCATGAATTTGCCCTGCTTAGTGGCGCCGTAATATTGGCCGTTCTTGTGATAAACACCGCTGTCGGTGTTGACCCAGACTTTGCCGCTTGTCTTTGCCGAAGCGATTTCATCAGCCGACGCCGAAGTTACTCTCTTGGCGCCACCCCTATCGCGGCAGTAGAGTTCTTCGCTGGGCAGGTATTTACCATTGAATGGAGTCTGGGATAGCGCCGACGCGGTCAGCCACGAATACTCTGGCTCCAATACGTTCCACGGTGGGAAGGTTCTCGGCGTCCCCTTCGGGAAGGGACAATACCTCGATCTGGAGAAGCTGGGTCGCGGCGGCGTTCTCCGTGGACTAGGGTGTGGGCAAGCAGTAGATCCGTGAACTGCTCTTCACAGCCTTCCGGCCCGACAACGCCTGTCTTGATCGTTGCCTGAGGAATCGAACTTCTCTGAAGCCGATATGCCAACGATATTCTAGCAATGCGGCAGCTTTGAGACTAGGAGATCATGGTGCCTGCAGATTGGAAAAGAGGCTCATCAGATTCTGTGGACTGACGCGAATGACACCGCCACGCGGACTGTCCAAGTCTGCTATGAGGAAAAATGAGACAGACACGATCAGCGGTAGAATGAAAAACCGCTTCGTTTTGCCGTCACATCGGTGCGAGGTATAGCCCAACAGTAGATTAGAGCAAATAGCGATCGCTCCCATCAGAGCCCATCCTGCAGTCGGTATGCGGTTCCACCAAGCTGCCTGCGTGTATCCCTGCGAGTTCAATACATCGTTCATACCCGAAACGGCCAAGGCCACCACTGGCGTCGGTCGAGCCAGGGCGGGAGCTTGAATGGCGGACCAGAGATCGGATTGCAGCCGAGCCGTGGAAGCCTCGATCTGATCGAGTTGGCGTTCGACCCGCGTGGTATAAAACAGGACACGTTGATTCACATAGCTCCTCAGCAGCTCACGCACCTTCGATGCGTCGGCCGCGGGGAGCAGGCCTACGCGAACATATTCCGTACCGATCGCATTGGCCTCCGCCTCCTCATAGTTCTTGCGTTGATCGTATCTGGCGACTGCCATCGAAAAACTGAATCCGATGAGGAGGCCGAGCAACGTCAGTGTTGCGGTCCGGATAACTTCGAAATCTTCGCGATCGTCCTCGTCCAGATCTTGCCGTCCTTGACGGAGGTGAGCGCCGACCTTCGCAGAGAACCACAGTAAGACAAGAGAGACCACAAAAACTATGAATGGGTAATCCATCATATTCGTGTCGTACGCCCGTTCTAGCCGCTTACTCTCTGCCAAACAGCGTAAGGCACTGACGATCGCCCCATGAGAGGGCAGGCCCCAGCGTTGCTCAGGCTTCAAGTACCCAATGATTCTCCAAGCAAACGATGGTAAAGACCGCATCGTCGACGCTTTTTCTGGCGAAATTCCTACCCATCGGCTATGACTCGGAAACATCCTCTTGCGCGCATTGCAGAAAAAGTTTTCCAACGCGGAGCGGCCGGGTGTTACGTGGGGAGTCGCCTGCCAGCTTCTCGTTGCTCGGTGGCCTCTCTACCCAACTTGGCCGCCGCCTCGGCCTAGTGCGCGGAACCAATACTATTCTGCTCGGACTCATCATCGGCGTCGGCCTGGTGGGATAGCTGCAAGGCGTTCCCGAGAGGTTCACCCCGCTTGTCGCTGGGCGCTCACTAAGATTTAAGAACACCGAAGACCGGGAAATGGACAAAGTACCGCGCGGAAAAGCCGTAACTCGGAGCTTTTTACAAAACCCTTGTAGAGATAATAATCCAAGTCCCGCAGAGTGCTGTTCCGGTATGACTTAATTTCTTAAATCCGGCGCGAGGTCGTTGGCGTCAGAGGTTTAGCTGTGTGTCTGTGTACTCAGGGCTGGAGGAACTCGATGAAACGATTCGTTGTACCGACCGGTGCCCTTGTGGCGAACGCCAGACTGAAACGATGACATTTTTCGACAATCCCATTTTTTATGAATGGACCTTGCGTTTTTAGATCACGGATAACCGGTCGGACTGATCGCCGTCTCCTCCATCTTTCCGTGAAGACACCCTTAAAAACAATTTCAGTTTGAGAGGACCTTCAAAATGCGTGCTAGCCGGAAATTCATTGACAACTCTTATGGAAAATGCCGGATTGGCGCACTGAGTTTCTTATTCATCAGCACGGTGTTTCTAAGCCTACCCGTGCACGCTCAGGAGTCGCAACTGGTAACGATCACCGGAGTCTTGAATTCTTTGACTCGGAATACGATGGTCGTGAGAGCCGAAGATGGCCTATACAGGCTCTACACTTTTGACCGGAACACGACAAAACCGGCGACAATCCCGATTGGTTCCCAAGTTCGGGTGTTGTCCTATCCTAGCGGCGACGCGGGTTTTCGCGTAGCTTACGTGGTCACGGTCTTACGAGAGGGTCCGGCTCCCGCGGGCGCCACACCGCCTGAGCCTGATGTCGTGCCTCTCGAAATTCGAAACCTCGAGAGCTCCGTTCAACGGGCAGCTCGTAAGTTCCATCTTGGGGTGCGTGGAGGAGTCGCGCTTGATCCTGAACTGATCCTCATCGGCGTGCACGCGCAGTTCGGTCCTTTCTTCAGCCAAAACTTATTCTTCCGCCCCAACGTCGAGTTCGATTGGGGCGAAGTGACCAAAATGTTCGGTATCAATGCAGAGATGGTCTACAGGTTGCCACTCACGTCCCGGTATGCATCCTGGGCCGCGTACTTTGGGGGCGGTCCAGCGTTTAATTTTGCCGAGCAAAACTTCGGTCATAACGAAGTTAGCTTCTCGGATTTTAGATATGATGCCGCTCTAAATCTTTTGATTGGCATACAATATCGCAGCGGCCTATTCGCAGAAATGAAAACCAGCGTTTATGCGAACCCGGCGCCGTCGTTCCGCCTGCTCGTCGGCTATACGTTCTGATGAAGCCGTAAAGAGGAGCGCCGGCGCTTTCGCTCAACTCTGAACGGAAACGACGGGGCTAGAAAAGTGCCTCGTTCCGACCTATCCCGCCGTTTTCTTGGATTCGGTGAGTGCTGTACGCGAGACAGGGGACAGCCGAATACCGAGCCTCTGCATCCGAAGCTGAAGTGTGGAACGCTTGATTCCCAGACGAGCAGCCGCTCCGCTCGGTCCGCCTATGACCCCGTTTGACGTTTCAAGAGCTCGTAGGATCTGAGTCCGTTCCGTCTCGTCTAAGAAAGCATCCAGGTTCTCCTGCTCGGGCTGACTGGCGTTGGCCTCAGCCTGACGGGTTCTTGGGGTGGCGACGCGGTCGAGTTCGGCGACGGCGACATTCAGTACAGGACCTTTTGAGATGATCACCGCCCGCTCAATCACATTTTGGAGCTCGCGTATGTTGCCAGGCCAATGATACCGGACCAGCGCCTCCATCGTTTGGGAAGGGATGCTGTTGATCACCCGATTATTCCTTTGGCTAAATTGCTGGACGAAGTGGCGGACCAGCAAAGGAATGTCTTCTTTTCGCTCGCGCAGCGAGGGGACTCGGATGGGAAACACATTGAGCCGGTAATACAAATCGGATCGAAATTTCTGCTCATCGGCCATTGCCTTCAAATCGCGATTCGTTGCCGCAATTAAACGGGCGTCGGTACGCAGAGTGCGCGTGCTGCCGAGACGCTCGAATTCGCGCTCCTGCAGGACGCGCAGAAGCTTTGGCTGAAGATCGAGAGGGATTTCTCCGACCTCATCGAGGAAGATGGTTCCGCGATGGGCCAGCTCAAAGCGCCCCACTCGCTGGCTGATCGCGCCAGTGAATGCCCCCTTTTCATGGCCGAAAAGCTCGCTCTCTAGTAAGCCCGTGGGAATGGCTGCACAATTTAACTTGACGAAAGCATTCGATTTGCGCGAGCTGAGATTGTGCACCGCGCGAGCAATCAATTCCTTGCCCGTGCCCGTGTCGCCATAGATCAATACAGTGGAGTCGGCCGGCGCGACCGTCTCAATTTCTCGCAGAACCAGCTTTAGAGCCTGGCTGTTTCCCACGATGTCGTCGAAATGAAGCTCGCTGCGGATCTCGGATTCCAGGTAGACGTTCTCTTGCGCAAGCCGGTCTTTGAGTTGCGATATCTCTCCGTAAGCTACCGCGTTTTGGACAGCGAGCGCGATCTGATTCGCGACGGGACCGAGGAAGGCGAGATCCTCTTCGTTGAAAGCACTCTCCCGCGAGCTGCCAAGAATCAGTACGCCCACGAGGCGCTCACCGCTGAGGAGAGGCAGGAGGCAACATGAATGGATCAAGCCGGTGGCCTGGGGGTAGGCGGCAATCTGCTCTCTCGTGAGGTTGAGGGGTTCGCCGGTTCGGAATACGGCTGTTTCAAAATCCGAGCAAGCCCGGGCGAGGATTTCTTCATGGCCTGGAAAGTCCAAGGCGTAACGGCGCAATTCGCCGGATTCGGGATCTGGAAGAGACACGCCTACGCTATCGCATTGCATGACTTGGCGAATGCTTGCCGAAATCTCCTGCAGCAACTCGGGCAACTGCAGCTTGCTCACGACACGGTTCGTCAAATCGAGAAGAAGCTTCAGTCGTTTTTGTGCGCGCGCGTCATCTATCGCTACGGCGATCTGATTGGCGACGAGGGACAAGAACCGTTGTTCGTCCAGGGAGTATGCGTGCTCCAGGCGGCTGGTAAAGGCGAGACTGCCCAACTTTCGATGTGCCGTGCTCAGCGGCAACACATAGACCGAGTTGAGGCCCAGATTCGCGAGCCGATCGACGATCTGCGAAAAACGAGTTTCCTGATCCGCAACGCGGATCAAAACCGGCTCTTGATTCTGGTAAACCCACCACGCCGCCGTTTCCTCCTTGGGAACATCCTCTAACCGCCGGGCCTCCAGCTTGTCCTTATAAGGTTCGGCAAAATGCCACTGAACCCAATTCGCCGTACCGTCGAGCTGACACAGGACATCGAATTCAACCACCTCGCGCAGTTCATTTACTAAAGTCCCGAACAGATCCTTCTCGTCCGGATGCGACCGGATTGCCTCCGCAAGGCGCATAAGCGCTTTAAAGCGGGGTGCCAGTTCGTTGCGTAACGAAAGCGGCTCCGGAACATCGGCTGCAGGCGACATCCGCATACCTCCAGTATCCCCGCAATTAGATTGCGCAAGCACTTCTATGGATTCACTGGCTTTTGCGAAGGTCAACACATCCATCCGCCATTTTCCTGGCGGCGTGCCATGGTTGAGAACCGAGCGTGGTTCGCTCGTCTGTTCTTAAGCCGATATAGCTGAAGCGGTTAGGCATGTGGAAACATTTGGTGCGAGGCATGCGCTTCATCGAGCGGAAAGCGATGCTACGAATCACAGTTCATGAGGATGGCGGCCAGTGTCGCCTGGAGCTCGCTGGCAAACTTGGCGGTCCCTGGGTTGCAGAAACGGAAAATGTTTGGCGCTCGCAACTGTGTTCAGGAAAAGAAATCGAGGTCGACCTGAGAGGCGTCAGAGGTGTCGATACTGCCGGCCTCGAGCTTCTGATGGCCATGCATCAGGTGGGAGCACGCCTAATCGCCGAGGGTGTGTGGATGATGGCTCTTATCGAGGAGATTAGCGGCAAGCAGTCTTTGAACGCTAGCGAGCGACAGCGGCGGAACAAGAGCCTTCCCAAAAACGAAGATTCCCGGACGAGGAAACACACGAAATGAAACTCAATTCCGCAGGCGCGGAACAGCGAGTATCAGGGCTTGGTCCAGCTCTATAAAGCCCTCGGCGGCGGGTGGAAATAGAACGACAACCTTCCAGCGATGATTCTTCTTCATCAGCTTGGTGTGGCCTTCCTTCTGGTGACTACTACCGTTTGGATAGAGTGTGTGGGCATCGCCCGGCTAATAGCTTGGGCACGACGGGCCGTGGCAGGCGACGTTCACAAGTTGGGGCCGTTTCGCTCTGCCGCACTGGTCGTGCGAGTCACAACAGCGATCATCGCTCTGCACGGCTTGCAAGTTCTGGTATGGGCGGGCTGCTATCGGTGGCTTTGCTTGCTGTCATGGGACTCCGCCTTGTATTTTTCTGCGACCAGTTATACGACGGTTGGCTATGGCGACATCATTCTCCCGTCGAAGTGGCGCATGCTGGGCCCGGTCGAGGGCATGCTTGGCATATTGATGTGCGGACTATCGGTCAGCCTTCTGTTTGCCATCGCCACGCGACTGATAGGAAACGAACGGTGAGATCTGCCAGTTTCCTGGCGACGTGCCCGCAGGATCATCGCACGCTCTAGTTTGCTTTTCGAGTTAAACCATTGTGACGGCTGTGGTTAGGAAGCCATGCTCGTTTGGCGTAACACGTGCCCTCTAAGCTTCAAGACGAGATGTCACGAATCACGCTTCATCAGATAGCCGCCCTGTTCCTTACGCTGACAGGTTTGGCGTACTCGCAAAACTATAGCGGTTCTAATTTCCAACCTCAACTACCTCGGCAGAGTGCGGCACCTGTTCCCATTTCGCAACCACAATCAGCAGGCGGACTCGAAGGTGGCAATCCTTTCTTTGGTTCTATAGCTCAAGGAACGGCGACTACCGAAGAGTTGCCCCTCTCCTTGGCAGAGGCGATCGCTCGAGGCCTTCGCTACAATCTGGGATCTCTCCTGTCCGACCAGAACACGCGTGCAACCCGCGGCGCACGGCTCGTCGCGCTGAGCCGGTTATTGCCGAACGTCAATGCTCGGGTTAGCGAATCGTCTCAGCAAGTGAGTCTGCTCTCCTTCGGACTTTCTAGCTTCCCAGGTATTCCATCCATCATCGGTCCGTTTGGCGTTTCCGATGCCCGCGGTTACGTCTCTCAGTCAATCCTCGATCTTCACGCGATCGGCCAAAACCGCGCCGCAGCCCAAGACGTCAAAGCTGCGGAGTTTTCGAGTCTCGATGCTCACGACATCATTGTTTTGGTCGTCACCAATCTGTACCTCGAGGCCATCGCCGGTGCGAGTCGAGTGGACGCAGCGCGCGCACAAGTCGCTACCGCCGATGCAACCTACAAGCAAGCCTTGGATTATAAGGAAAACGGGTTGGTTCCCGCGATTGACGTGCTGCGGGCGCAAGTCGAACTTCAGGCCCAGCAGCAACGGCTCATCTACTTTCGCAACGAATTCGAGAAGCAGAAACTCAGCCTGGAGCGATCGATTGGAATACCTGACGGCCAGGCTCTGAAGCTTACCGACGAAGTTCCTTTCGCGCCGATGCCCTCTCTGACGCTTGAAGACGCGGTGGGCCGGGCTCTGGGTGCGCGCCGGGATTACCAGAGCATGGCGGCAAGTCTGCACGGCGCGGAACTCACCCGCAAGGCGACTGCGGCCCAGCGTCTTCCATCGCTCGATTTCACCGGTGACTATGGTGTGGTTGGCCCAAGTTTGGCCAACTCACACGGGACATATAGCGCCGCTGTGGGCCTGAACATTCCAATCTTTCAGGGCGGCAGGGTGCGCGGTGAAATTGTCGAAGCCGACGCTGTCCTCGAACAGCACCGTGCGCAATTGGCCGACCTGCGAGGTCGTATCGCGGCCGAGATTCGCACCGCCTTCCTGGACCTTAGCGCCACCGGCGAGCAGGTGCAGGTAGCCCGTAATGCCGTGGACCTCGCGCAGCAACAATTGACACAGGCGCAAGACCGCTTCACCTCTGGTGTGGCGAATAATCTCGAAGTCACGCAGGCACAAGAAGCGGTTGCCACTGCCAACGAGAACTACATCTCCAGCCTTTATGGCTATAACGCGGCGAAGGCAACATTGGGACGCGCAATCGGAGGTGCAGAGAAGACAATTCCAGCTTTGTTTCAGGGGGTGATGCCGTAATGGCAGACAGTACGCAGACCGAAAAACCGATCATCGAGACGGAGGGACGGATCGCACCGCACGAACGATCGCAAGCAGATGCGAGCCGTTTTCCTAGCGTCAAACGGATCATTGTGTTTTTGCTCATCGTTAGTATCGCCAGCGGCGGGACGTGGTACTGGCGTTATTCCTCTATCCGCGAATCGACAGACGACGCGCAAATTGACGGTCATCTCCATCCTGTGAGCGCCCGTATCAGCGGCACGGTACTTGAGGTGTTGGTTCACGACAACCAATATGTGGAACAAGGGACTCCACTGGTGAACATCGATCCGAACGATTATCAAGTCGCCGTGGACCGGGCTCGCGCGGATCTTGCCGAAATGGAGGCGACGCTGCACGTTCGCCGGACTGAGGTGCCGATCACCTCCACTACCACGTTCAGTCAACTGTCCGGGGCGGAAGCCAGTGTGGGCCAAGCAGAGGCCTCCGTCGCAGCCTCTCAGAAGGAGGTGGATGCCGCACGCGCCCGATTAGAGGTAGCGCAAGCGAAGGTTAGAGCAGCGACGGCCAAGGAAGTACGCTCTGCTCGCGACTTGAAGCGAATGGAAGCTCTGGTCGCCAAGGAAGAAGTTTCGCGACAGCAGTACGATCTGTCGGTCGCTGATCGTGATAGCTATCGAGCGGAGGCTGAGTCTGCGACATCGCAGGTGCGTGAAGCGGAAGAAGCGGTTCACGTGGCTCAGAGCCGCGTTGCACAACAGGAAGCGGGACTCAGAATGGCGCAGACTGTCGTCAAGTCCGCAAGTACGGCGCCACAGCAGGTCGGTGTGGCTCAAGCACGGCAAGATTCCGCCACCGCCCGGGTAAAACAGATGCGTGCAGCGCTTGAACAGGCAGAGCTGAATCTGACGTACACGACCATTCGAGCCCCAGCGAGCGGCGTGATTAGCCAGCGGACGGTTGAGGTCGGCCAAGTCTTAACCGCCGGACAGCTTCTGCTCTCTGTGGTCCCGCTGGATGTAGACCACATCTGGGTGACTGCCAATTTCAAAGAGACTCAGTTAAACAATGTGCACCCCGGTCAGGCCGTGACAATCTCCGTCGACACTTTCGGCGGACGGGAGTACAAAGGGCACGTTGAAAGTGTCGCCGCCGCTACCGGCGCCCGTTCAAGTGTACTGCCACCAGAAAACGCGACAGGAAACTTTGTCAAGGTGGTGCAGCGAATACCTGTACGAATCTTCTTCGACAGTGATCAGGATCAGGACCACCTGCTGCGGCCGGGGATGTCAGTCGTGCCGACAATTCTTCTCAAGTAATCGTACTTCAATATGGCAACAGACCAGAAAGACGCTAAAGACTCGAACTCTGCTCAAACCGAAGTGGCATCGGCATGGAAACCCAAGGCAAATCCATGGCTGATCGCTTTCGTCGTGTCGCTGGGCGCCTTCATGGAAGTTCTCGACACCAGCATTGCTAACGTAGCCCTGCCACACATCGCGGGAAATATGGGCGCCAGCAGCGATGAAAGTACGTGGGTTCTGACCTCATACTTGGTCTCCAATGCCATCATATTGCCAGTCACCGGATGGCTTGTGTCTCTGCTAGGACGAAAGCAGTTCTTCCTCATCTGTCTGGTGGTGTTCACCTTGAGCTCGTTAGCCTGCGGAATCGCCCCATCGCTGCCGATTCTGTTGATGGCCCGCGTCGTTCAAGGAGCGGGAGGCGGCGGCCTGCAGCCCATGGCACAGGCAATCCTGGCAGACAGTTTTCCCCCGGAAAAGCGTGGGCTCGCGTTCTCAATTTACGGAGTCACGGCGGTCCTGGCCCCCGCCCTGGGACCCACTCTGGGAGGCTGGATCACCGATAACTACACCTGGCGATGGATCTTTTTAATGAACCTTCCCGTCGGCATCCTTGCTTTATTCCTGGTGTTCACGTTTGTCGAAGATCCGCCCTTCTTGCGGCGGACGACGATCAAGGAAAACAAGATTGACTATATCGGGTTCGGCTTTCTTGCCATCGGAGTCGCTTTCCTTCAAATCGTGCTTGACAAGGGGCAGGAGGTTGACTGGTTCGGTTCACAGTTCATTGTGGTACTTTCCGTCGTTTCCGTAATCTGCCTGTTGAGCTTGGTGATGTGGGAACTGCATGTGAACAATCCCATCCTCGACTTCCGTCTTTTTGCGAACGGCAATTTCGCGACTTCTTGCCTCATCATGTTTATGGTCGGAGCAGCGTCTTTTTCGACCACTGTTCTGGTGCCTCAGTTCTTGCAGAGTCTCATGGGGTATTCGGCGCAAACGGCGGGCATGGTGCTCTCGGCCGCGGCGGTTCTGTTGTTGATCGCACTGCCTCTCGTAGGGCAACTGACTGGCAAAATTCAGGCGCGATACCTCATGGCCTTCGGTTGGGCGGTCCTCACAATTGCGATGTTTGTTTCCACTCGTCGAATAGATCTTCAGATCAGTTTCGCGTCAGCGACCTGGCTCCGGATCGTGCAGTATATTCCGATTCCATTTATCTTTATCCCGGCAACACTAGCGGCCTATCTTGGAATCCCTCGAGAAAAGAGCAATGCTGTAGCGGGTTGGGTGAACTTTGTCCGAAACATGGGCTCCAGCGTCGGTACGTCTGCGGTGACCACGATTTTGGCCCGTCGAGCACAGGTCCACCAGGTAATGCTGTCCAGCTACACGCATCTCGGCAATACGCCGTTTCGAGGGGCGGCAGCGTCGCTCACGGATCGACTCAATCGAGGTGCTGTTCGCGAGCCTCAGCTGCAAGCCTACCGCAGGCTCTATGAAGGCATGCAAAGTCAAGCCTTAACGCTTTCGTACATCGATGCATTTTGGGCCCTGGGGGTAGCGGCGCTAATTATGTTCTTTCTTTCGTTCTTACTTAGAAAGAATAACCCTCGCGGCCAACGAGCTAGCGTGGTTGCACATTAGGCTTCCGACGGTAGCGATGTTCAGTGCCGTTCGGCCATTTTGATGAACCCGAGTTCCCTCGTTTCGATTGGCGATTACGATCGGAAACCAATCCTTGACGTGGCCAGCGTCAAACCGCCCCCGAACCCTTTCTGAAGCTCCTGGCGCAGCTGTGAACGGGCGCGAAACAAGCGCGTTTTCGTTGCCGGCACCGTTAAGCCGAGTGCGTCGGCGGTATCTCGAATCGAGAGACCAGATACGCTGCAACGGGTGAATACGTCGCTCAGCCCCTTTGGGAGTTTGGAGACCGCGTCTGCCAGGGCGCTTTCAATTTCCGCCCGCAGCGCAAGATCCTCTGGCGTGTGTGGATCCACGGCAAGGGTCGGCGGAGCGCCCTCGCGGCCGGGAAGATCCACGGTCAGCGTAGTCCAGTGCCGGCGGGGATCTCGAAGACGCATCAGGCACTGGTTCAGGACAATTCGCGTGATCCAGGTTTTGAAACTGGCGTCTCCGCGGAACGATTGGAAATTTCGGAACGCAGAAAGATAAGCCGACTGAACAGCATCCAAGAACTCTTCCTGCGCTGGCAATATCCGGCGCGCCGCAGCGATGGAGTGTGTATAATGGCGACGAAACAATTCGGCTATTGCGTCTCTATTTCCGTTTCGAGCGTCGGCGACCAATTGCCGTTCCGGTGTTTCGTTCAAAGAGTTCGTAGGGCGAGTCATAGCGAGTTATGCTCCGCGTAACGTTTCCGCGATGAGCTAGCGCACGTGGGGTTCCAACGCGGATGGGAATAAAGGAGATGCAAATCATCTACTTTGCGCCGCAGCCACGAAGGTTTGGCGCACATTTTCCTGGCCCCGCGCCGGTTTGCTGGCACCCGCGTGTCGACGTTGAAGATTTAGCCTTGCTGCTATGCGGCCTGCTCCGGAGCCCGAGGTCAGCGCTAACAGTGTCGAAAATCTGGTTTCGCTGTTGTTGATGGCTTATCCAAGCCGCGCCGTGAGGGCAAAGGAAGCGCGATTGCAGATCTCACAGCGTGCAACCACGAAGCCCAACTCGAGTATCGATCATCGCCGGTCGCGTCCAGTCTCTGTCAAGACGCGCCAAAATACTGGTCGCGTCGATCGCTTTCATAGTCGGCGCAGTGTCGACTTGGCTCAGTCTTGATTCGGCGTCTTATGAACGTACTGATGATGCGCAAATCGACGGGCACATCATGCCATTGACCGCCGGGATCAACGGGCACGTGCAACAAGTAAACGCGATAGACGGTCAGATGGTCCACGCCGGCGATGTGCTGGCCACCATGGATCAAAAGGAGTACAGCCTAGCAGTGTACAAGGCCATCGCGAATCTAGCGTATGCCGAGAACACTGCCGCGAGCTTGTACTTCAATGCAGCGATCACGGTTACCACAGCGTACGGCGGCCTGCATTACGCGCAAGCAGCAGTGAAGAGTGCTCAGGCGCGAATCGCGGCATCGGAGGATAAATTACGAGCCGATGAGGCGTTGTTAAGGCAGGTTCAGGCAGACCGAGCTCAATTCGCAATCGTTGAGGCCGTCGTAGCGGCCGATCACCAAGCGTTACTTGAGACGCAAAGGGAGCTCATGCAGGCGACGAGCGATCTAAGAAATGCGCAGACTGCGCCGCAGCAGGCGTCCCTGGCAAAGGTGAAAGCACAGGCGGCTGACTCGCAGGTTCTGCAGTGCAAGGCGCAGCTCGAACAAGCTCAGCTCAACCTCAGCAACACCGTCATTCGCTCTCCGGCCACAGGAGTCGTTGGCAAAAGACGCATCGAAGCTGGACAGAACGTGAGCGTGGGACAGGAACTAATCGACGTCGTGCCACTCGACGACGTTTGGATCACCGCCAATTTCAAGCAGACCCAGCTTGCCCATTTGAGGCCTGGCCAACCCGTCGAAATCAAGGTGGATGCCTATCGTCGCAGATGGAAAGGGCACGTGACGAATTTGGGTGGGGGCGCCAGCTCCGTGTTCAGCGCGATGCCACTGAAAGGCGCAATCGTGAACGAAGTGAAGGGCATGCCGCGAGTACCCGTTCGAATCGATTTCGACCGTCCCGAAATCGAGGGCTTCAACACCGAAGATTTGCTGAAGCCAGGGTTGTCGGTGGAACCCAAAGTGAGGGTGCGATGGCTGCCGCGAACTCGCCGGCTGAACAGCGTACTGGCCGGCCCAGAGCCCATCCCTGGGCCAATGGCATTCTAGTCTTGCTTGGCTGCTTTCAAACTGGCGCTGAGACACCGGGGTGAGCCACTGCCGACTTCAGTAAATGTCAACCTCAACTCCTTCAGGCGGAGATACCGTATCATGACGCCCTCTGCATTTTGCAAGCCGCCTGCGCGGGCCAGCTTCATGGCTCGGCGCCAATGTTCTGGCGACCCTGTGATGAGCGGGCGTTCGCGGACGCTTCGTAAATACTTCCATTTGGGGGACAACTCGAATCGCCTGGTTTGGTTCTCGAAGTGTTTATCTAGGGCGGATTGTGTCAATAGAAAGGAATAAAAACACAGTGTTCAAGAATCAACTATCTGCATTCACGATTGCGGTGGTCCTGACGTCTTTGACTGCCTTCGCGCAGGAGGACTATACGCAATTCAAAAGCGAGGCCAGTGTTCAGGCGCTGGGCAGCTTTGTGAAACAGACGACCCAGAACGGTGTTGACCAGGGTGCTACGGATAGCGCCGGCGTTCTCGCCACATATCGCTACTACTTTAGTCGCCACCATGGCGTTGAGGCGGACTATTCATGGAGATCAAATACGGAAACTTACACGGGATTTGGCGTGGGTACCAATTCGCATGAAATCTCGGCGGCCTACGTTTTCCGTATGCCCATGAAGCGTTGGTCGCCGTTTGCGCTTGCCGGCGCGGGTGCTCTGATCTTCGACCCGCGTTTTGCCGGGGCGAATATGCAAACTCGGGCCGCGTTCGTGTACGGGGCTGGAGCCGATGTGAACCTCACCAACCATCTATTCGTCCGAGGCGAGTACTGCGGATTCGTTTACAACTCGCCAACGTTCGATTTGGCCGGCCTGAACGGATTGGATCGCGTGACGCATCGCGCCGAACCCTCAATCGGATTCGGCTGGAGGTTCTGACGGACCGGCCACTCGCATCGCCAATGAGCTGCCGGAAAAAGATGAGAGTCGGCAGTCCGCCGGCCTGCACATTCTGGCAGCTCTACGGGGGGCACTCATGACAGAAACACACAATGTCGGACACACAACCAGCAATTCAATTGCGGCGCCGTTTGTAGAACTACATCAATCGTTCCCCAGCCGTGCATCTGCCATCTCGTCATTCGTAGATGAACTCATAAGATTCATCAGGTTTTTCATGGATCAAGGTGGCACGGCGAAAGAGGCCGAAGAGGAGATTGAAATTGCCATGTCCGAGGCTCTGGCCAACGCGGTGATTCACGGCAATCGCGAGAATCAGGATAAGCAGGTTCACGTCGTCTGTCGCTGCAGCAAGGATGGCGAGGTACTGATCAGTGTGCGGGACGAAGGAGAAGGCTTTGATAGCCGAGCAGTCCCTGATCCCACCGAAGCCCAGAGGTTATTTCTGACGCACGGGCGCGGACTACTCATCATGAAAGCACTGATGGACGAGGTTTCGTTCGAAGAAAACGGCACTGTGGTTCGAATGCGAAAGCGAATGACCTCTGGATAGAAACGGAACCTACAGCTGCGAATCGACGTGCTGACTATGGTCCCCATTCATGATGGTGTAGGAAGTGTACATGAACCCAAAGGAACCGCTCGCGATGCACAAGGGCTAGAGCCAAGGTGCAGCATGAGATCGTTCCCAACTCCGGCCATTAACGTCATTGCCAAAATTAGCCTGTCCTCCGTCTTGCCGCTGCTCGCCTTGGCCGGCGCCTTCCCCCAGCGCCTTCCAGCGCAGGACGACATCATCGTAACTTCCCCTCCGCCGGCCGTAATGGCGCTTGAGCGGTTTATCGCCGAACAACCGGCTCATAGCGTAACTCCGGTCGAGACCATTGAAATTGAGGCTTCGTTGCCCAAGCTGAACAAGAACGGCCGACTGCGCGCAATTCGTCGGATCTTGTCGGCGCACCAGTTGGAATATCAGGTTTTGGAACTATCTGGCGATTCAATGGTAAAGCACGAACTGATTGCCCGTTATCTTTCCGCCGACAAGCGAGAGACGGAACTTGGCACTACATCCAGCGCCATTACACCCGCGAACTACAAGTTTCGTTACGTAGGCAGCGATCAGCTCTATGATGACCAGACGTACATCTTTCGAATCATTCCACGCAAGAAGAAGCAGGGTCTTATCAACGGCATCCTATGACTTGACAGCGACACGGGTATTGCCGTTCGCCTGTCCGGGTATTTAGTCCAGAACCCTTCTATATTTCTCAAGCGCGTCAACGTGACCCGAGAGAATTGTCTCCGCGGCGGCATCGTTGAAACCCGGATTACTCATTTGCTTATCGCCACGCGCTTGGTGGGAAGCGCCCGGCTTGTAGTCGTTGAACGCCCGACAACGGTTCTTGGGACTGGGCCCGCGGTCCCATAATTCGGCATTGTGACCGGTGCAAAGGGGGAGGCTCAGTGCCTTATCAAACAGACTTCGCGTCAAGGTACTGTGTGGGAGTAATCAGTTGGGTTTCTGGGGATGCCCAGTTGATGGCGTAGAGCCCACTTACGACAGGTGCGCAGTTTGGCGAAAATAACGCTGAAGACAAAGGAGCTTTGGTCGGGGCGGGGCGATTTGAACGCCCGACCCCCTGCGCCCAAGGCAGGTGCGCTACCAGGCTGCGCTACGCCCCGACTGTACTGCTCTTTGATTTTAGCCTACGCGCGTGTGCTTCCGTAGTTGACAGCCGCGACCCCGCCGTCTGACATTGGAACTATATGCATTGTGTGCGAATTTGTTTCGCCGTCTCGGCGCTGGCTCTGCTCGCGGGATGTTCCGATAGCCCTCCTCCGGCCGCCCGACCAGCGGAGCCGCCGCCTGCACCCGTCACGGGGCGGCAGGCTTTCCAGTATCTATACGGATCTTCTCGCATCTGGGCTCCCGATAGTATGCCGCTCACGATTCGCAGCTTGCATGCCCCTGGCATTACCGGCGGGAAGGGAACGGCGGGAGCTTGGGAAGTGGTTTTTGTATCGCAAACGAATGCCCGGGCGCGTACCTATACTTGGTCCGCCGTGGAAGCGGAGGGTTTGCACAAAGGCGTGTTCCCGGGACCGCAGGAGACATGGCATGCCGGCGGCCCGAATCAGCCGTTTTCGCCAGCTCTGCTGAAAGTGGACACTCCCGAGGCTCTCGACGCGGCGAGCAAATCCGCCGCCAGCGTCGCCTACCTGAGCAAACCGGGCCAGCGCCCGATGGTTGATTATCTGCTGGATTTCCAAGCTGCGACGCGCTTCCCGAATCCCGTCTGGCACGTGCTTTGGGGCGGTACGCTGTCGTCGGCCGAGTACTCGGTTGCGGTAGATTCAAGCACCGGCAAAACGGTGGCCCACGATTGAGCTATGCTTCGCCGAACGACATTCGCAACGACACTTGCAGCGTGTCTTTTGGTCAGCGGCTACGCGGCCGCGGCGGACCCCGGCTGGGCGGCGTCGTGGACCGCGGCCCTACATGGCCCGTACCCGTCCGGCAACGCTGTAGGGCAGCCCGATTTGCATTTTGCTTTCCCGGAGCCGTCGGCCAACGACCAGACCTTCCGCCTGATCATCCGGCCGGACTTGCTGGCGCGCCGTGTACGCTTGCGTTTCTCGAACGTATTCGGCGCGCAGACGGTGAGCTTCGACAATGTCTTTGTCGGCCTTCAGGAGAGCGGCCCATCCATCGTGCGCAGCACCAACCGGCGCGTGACGTTTGCCGGGGGCTACGTTTTGAACATTCCAGCGGGCCAATCCGTTTACAGCGACGCGATTGACCTGGACTTTCTGCAGAACATAGCATCCTGGGAGACCCTGGGGCGGAAACTGGCTGTCAGTTTTCATGTAGTGGCGGAGTCGGGTCCGATGACCTGGCACGCCAAAGCGATGGCGACGTCCTATGTGACGGCGCCGAAGTCTGGTGCGCACTCGCGCGAAGAATCCGGAGACGCGTTTCTGTACTCCACCACCTCCTGGTATTTTCTGGATGCCGTGGAAGTGTTTGTACCGGCCGGTACTCAAGTGGTCGCGGCTTTCGGCGATTCCATTACCGACGGCACCGGCTCCACGCTGAATGGCGACGACCGCTGGCCCGACGCGCTCGCGCGCCGCTTGCATGCGCAGTATGGAACTCGGATCGCCGTGGTGAACCTGGGGATTGGCGGCAATCGCGTGGCGGGACCCGCGTATTCGGCAACGAAGCCTATGCCAGGTGGACCCACCGCGGTTGAGCGCCTCGAACGCGAGGTGCTTTCTGTGGCGGGTCTGACCCATGTGATTTGGCTCGAAGGCATCAACGATTTCTCGCAGGGTGGCCCCGACATGACGCCCGAGACCGTGATTGCCGGATACAAGGATGTCGTCGGCCGCCTGCATGCCCGCGGCATTAAGGTGATGGGCGCGACGGTCACCTCTAGCCTGCATAGCACCAACGCGGCGGCCGGATCCGCCAGCGTGGACCAGCGCCGTAAAGCGGTCAACGAATTCATCCGCCACGGTGGACTGTTCGATGCGGTGGCGGATTTTGATGCAGCCACTATTGACCCCGCAAGCGGCGCGTTGCGCCCCGAATTCCGGCCCGACAGCGCGCTTGGAGGGCCCGGCGATGGCCTGCATCCCAATCGCGCCGGCTATCAGGCGATGGCCAATGCTGTTGATTTAGAGTGGTTTGCGACGAAGGTTGAAGGGGCTCCCAAGAAATAGGCGATGATAAGTTATGGACGCCTCAACCAAACCGTATCACCTGATGACTCCGGCGGAACGAACCACAGCGCGGATTCGGCAGAATCGCGAGATCGACGAAAAGGTTGCCGTCACTGAAGGCCACCGCATTCCCGCCGCCTCGACCAAGGACTACGTTCGAGGTACTCCGAATGAGCACGCGAAGGTAGGCGGAGTGATCCGCAAAGTACGTTCTTAGACCATGCTCTAAGTATCGATAGCTTTCATGCGTTTCCTCGAATCCCTGTTTGAAAAAAACCGGCAGTGGGCGGCGCGGATGCAGACCCGCGATCCGAAATTTTTCGAGCGGCTGACCGGTCAGCAGAACCCGCAATACTTATGGATCGGCTGTTCCGATAGCCGGGTTCCCGCCAACGAAATTGTGGACCTGTTGCCCGGCGAAGTATTCGTGCACCGCAACGTCGCGAACGTCGTGCACGCCAGCGATATGAATTGCCTGTCGGTCCTGCAATACGCGGTTGAAGTGCTGGGCGTCCGCCACGTAATCGTGGTGGGGCACTACGGCTGCGGGGGCGTTAAGCAGGCGCTTGAAGATGGCGGCTTGGGCATGATCGACCACTGGCTCGCGCCGGTGCGCAGAATCCGCCGCCGGAATCAGGAAGCCCTGGAGCGGCTCCCCACTGTGAAAGCGCGCTGGGACCGGCTATGCGAGCTGAACGTCATCGAACAAGCGATTGCCGTGTCGCAAACCAGCATCATTCGCGGGTCCTGGGCGGCTGGCCGCGAAATCGCGCTGCATGGCTGGATCTACGATCTCGCCGATGGGCGGCTGCGCGATCTGAATGTCACGGTAACCTCCGCGCAGGAAGCCGACGAGTTGCACGCCCGCGCGGCCTTGGCCTCAGGAGTCTAGGGGCCGCAGGGGACCAGCCGGGGCTGCCGGCGTTACTCGCGATACAGATCGTTTTCTGGTGCCGGAGCCGGCGAGCTTTCCGAGCCTTCGCGGCGGAGCCTTTGACGCGCTGAAAAAATGCCGCCGCGTGCCGGTTGCAGCGGGGCGAATTTCATCATCCCGATAGGGTGTGGCATGTCATCATAAATTGCTTCAAACCCGCCCCGAAGCGCATAGGTTTCATGCCAGAAGCCAGTGCCTCCGGAGTCTCGCAGAAAAGCCTTCCACCACTGGCGATGCGGTTCGGAGCGCGTCCACCGCTCCAGCGATTCAAAATCTCGCCAATACTGCCGCATACCGGGATGCAGAGGGAACAACGAGAAAAGCAGATCCTCGTGTAGCAGCAGCCCGTCGGGCTTGGCTTTGACGGAGTCGGCGATTTGCGGACCTAATCCGAGCAGCCGCTTCAATCCCGCGAATGCGTTCACGCGCATTCCCAGGTAAACCACCACCAGGTCAGGATACGCGGAGAGATCCACGGTACGACGGTCCACCTTGGGCACACCATCTGGCTTTGCCATACCGGGAATTGTACATCGGAGCTTGCGACCGTGCGGTGCCGATCGCGGGAGATTACTGTCCCAACAAGCTCTTCATTTGGGTGAAGAGCAGGATCAGCGCCGGTCCCAGCGTCACCAGAATCACTGAAGGAAAGATCAGGAAGAACACCGGAAATATCAGCTTGATGCCAACTTTGCGGGCCTTCTCTTGCGCGATCTGGCGGAAGCGGATGCGCAAGTAGCGCGCGTGAGTTTTTAGCGCCGGGCCCACGCTGGTGCCAAAGCGATCGGTATCGATCAGGAGGTTGGCGAACTTGCGGAGCTCCATGTCATGGCTCCGGGTGGCAAAATTTCGCAAGGCGTCGGACCGCGAGGCATTGGCCTTCAGCTCCAGATGGAGAAGTGTGAATTCAGAAGCCAGCTCGGGATGCGTGGTACGCAGTCCGCGGCCGGTGTCGAGGATGGCCGCGTCCAGTCCCTGTCCCGCTTCCACCGCCAGCACCAATAGATCCAGTGCAGCGGGTAGAGCGCGGCGCAATCGGCCCACGCGGGCGGCTCCCAGCCGATCCAATATGCGATCCGGAATCAGATAGCCGAAACCCAGACCGCAAGCTACGCCTAGAAACACGGCCGAAGCCCCGACCTCATTGACAACCGCCATCCACCCGGCGGCGACACCAAACATGATTGCCGAGGCTGCTTTGAGACCGAGGAAAATAGAAACTGCAGCGGGCCAGCGGTAACCCGCCATGATCAATTGGCTTCGAAAGGCGTCGCGATCGCCGGGCAAGGGCAGGGAATCCCCCAGCGCGCGGAACGTATCCACGATCGCCGCCTGCGCGGCCGGCAGATCTTGCTGGTTCAGCGAAAGCGCCTGTGGGATGTCGAGAGTAGCACCTTCAGACTTGGACGGCCGCAATACAAACAGATACCCGGCGGCGCTTACCGCGGCTAGGATCAAGAGGAACAGCCCTGCCAGGAGCCCGAAGGTCATACTTTAATGTCCACAATCTTGCGGATGACGAAATGCGCCAGGATCAGACAGCCGATCGCAGCGGCTATCAAATTCTTGCCGGTGGGATCGTTGAACAGCACCTGCATGTAGCCCGGGCTGACGATCAGCATCATGACAGCGATGCCGATGGGGAGGATGGTGAGAATCAATCCGGTCAGCTTGCCGTACGCCGCCAGCGCTCTTACCTCGCCCTGCAAGGCGTTCGATTCGCGCATATTCTCGGCGAGGCCGCTCATCACTTCGCTCAGCTTGCCGCCGGTGCGCGCGTGCAATTGCACCGCCGCGATGAACAGGTTGACTTCCAGGAGTGGAATCCTCTGACCCAGGTTTTCGAGCGCGTGCGGCCAGCCGCGGCCCAGGTTGGCTTCGGCCGAAGTGCGGCGAATTTCGCCCGATACCGGAGGCGCCGTTTCGTTGGCGATCATTTCCATGCCGGCCGAAAGCGGATAGCCCGCGCGCAGCGCGCGCGAGAGAGAATCCAGTGCATCGGGAAAATTCTCGCGAAATTTCATGAAGCGCTTGTTGCGCAGATGCAGAACATAGCCGTAGGGAGCGAACGTGGACGCCGCCGCACCCAGGAACGCCGCCCACAACGGCAGCATACGCATCAGCACGGCCAGAACGATTATGCCCACCAGCAGCATCATACTTGTGATGCGGCCTACCGACCAGCGCAAGTCCGCCTGATCCAGGCGGGTCTGCAACAGAGCCACGAAATCGAAGCGGGCGAGCATCGCATCCCAAAACGTGATGCTGCTGAGACGGCCGCTCTGCAATATGGGCGAGGATTCGATCCGGAATCCCAGCTCTTCGCGGCCTTCGGGTTCGAGTTCCGCGCTACTATCCAGCGGCTTCGAGAGCGTGAAGTCGCTTCGATCGGCGTCCGACTGATCCGCCTTCATCTTCAGGAATGCCAAATAGGCGATGGCCGTCAAGATCGAGGCGAGCAGGAAAATGACCAGGAAGAAGACGAGCGAACTAACTAGGATCATTGGATACTCTCGGGGGATACTCTCGAATCGATTAACGATTGTCCGCGAGGTCCCCGCCTTCGGAGCCGCCGCGAATTACACTGCCGAGCGACAAGGAACCGCGCCTGCGCATGCCTGTGTCGAGCGGGTTTCGCAGAGCGAGCCGCACGCGGCCGCCGGAATCGGCAGCAGCCAGTACGTCCACTTCCGAGGGTTTCGCCAACAGCGTCACCACGGGCAAGTTTTGTCCCTGGGAACTTTGCTCGGGCAGTGGCGTCACCGACAGCACCGTCAGATTTTCCAGCGCCGTGCGCACTGCTACTTCGTCGGGTTTCGCGCCCCGGCCAACCACTACTTGCACGTCGACTT
>Ga0163162_10000799_pt1 | contig 29268 bp, 25 predicted proteins | sample S55metaG_FD_115310 | JGI IMG/M metagenome (GOLD analysis project Ga0163162, IMG submission 115310) | Switchgrass rhizosphere microbial communities from Kellogg Biological Station, Michigan, USA - S5-5 metaG | ecosystem: Host-associated > Plants > Roots > Rhizosphere > Soil | place: USA... | reverse complement strand
CGGTAACAGCGTCGGCCTGGTGATGAGTGCGAATCAGCCTTCCGAGGTCCGCTTGCTCGGGGCATCCAGCGATGCCCCGCTGCACCAGAAAACTCAAACAGGTTCGGTCTTCGGAGTCTTCCTCTGTTCCAGCTCTGCGGCCTGCGCTACGGTAAATCCTCAGTTACTGTATTCGTCCATGTCCGTACCTGAATGGTCGCTCAGCGTGCCGATCGCCTGGGACTCTACCTTCTCGCCGCTCCAGCCGGTGGGATCATCGACTCGCTGGTCCGCGGTCGGAATCAACGATGCCACCCACCTGATCTCGTTTGCGATCTACAATCAGTCACCGGCTTCCACGACTTACTCGGTCCGGGTCTACAATGCCGATGGCTCCATTGTCGCGGACTCTGTAACGCCATTGATCCCCGGCTCAGGCGGCGCTGACGGAGTAGGGGCGACGCGGGGTTTTCTGCTGACTGACGTAGTCGGGACCGCACTGCCGCAGGGATTGTTGAAGGTGACCGTCGAAGGGGGCGGGCTCTCCTCTGCGTTGTTCCTGCAATTCAGCGGCGGCTCCGCCACGAGCCTCCCGACATCCCCCGAGTTCATTCCGGGCATTGCCGCGGCGGCCGCATCGCCAGGGATAAATGAGAGCAGTTCGGCAGACTTGCGCGTGGGTCAGATCCTGAGGTGATGATCAGCTTCGAGTGCTTGCTTCATAGTCAGCGGACATTCCGACCGGAAGCAGTTGCGACCTACAAGGGTTGTCCGAGTGGCCGCTTTTCAGCTCGATGTACCGCAGCAACTTCACATCGTTGGTTTGTCATACTCGTAGCCGCCTAGAGTGCCTCATGCGATACGCGGCAAAACTGTCGCATGTCGATTGACGCGCAAACCGGAGAAGTGACTTGTCATGGTCTCCGTGGTGAGGCAAAACGCAGATCGCGGTCATACGCCGCGAATGATACACTGCTGACGAAAGGAGACTCTCGTGACGATATTCAAATTGGATATTCGCAGTCTTCGGCGGACGGCCCCTGTATTGGGAATCCTGGCCCTGGCCGTTTTTTCGCACCCGGCGGCGAGGACCAACGAGCAAGGTGTTCTACGGGTGGCAAATTCAATGGTCATGTACGGCGCCGACGCCGTTACCATCGACCGCAATGCAAGAGATTTCAGACTGCCCGATCAGTTTAAATGGGAAAGCCGTCCGGGATCCACGGACCAAACGGCGATTTTGTTTGGCGATCCTTCAAAAGCCGGTATGTACGTGCAACTCACCAAACGGGGTCCCGGCGTATGGAGTCAACCTCACTCTCATCCGAATGAGCGATTCATCACCGTCCTGGCGGGAACCTTCCTGATTGGCACGGGACCGAAATTCGATAAGAATAACACCGTTGCCGTGGGGCCGGGCGGAGTCGTCCACGATATCCCGAATCAGATGCACTACGACGGAACAGGGCCTGAAGGCGCCTCCCTTGAGTTCATCGCCATGGGTCCGGCGGCGCGGAATTAATGCGGGGGTCCAAAACCGCGTAGTGCGTTATCACTTCTTTTACCTTTGGACATGCTTCGGCCGGACCTTCCTATCTTTTGCTGGTGCTTGATCAGATGGCCGCTAATGCGTTGAGCAATTCTCCTAGATGTCCGATCCTCACTTTCCATCTGTCGAGTTCATTGCCCGCGACCTCGTACATCAATGGCAGCAAACGCGAAACTTCTTCGTGGGCCAACTCAGCTCTGGAATAAGACTGTTTAGCAGATACCGTCCACGGTTCCGCAGAATTCAGCGCTTCGCGTGCGGCGCGAATGCCAAGATCCAACTCGCTGTCAATAAGTCGGATTAGTTGCCGGTCGGTTTTGGTACGCAGCTCTTCGAACTTGGAGAAACTAACCTTCCAACCTGCTGCTTTTTCAGCAGCGACACACGTCAATTCTATGACTCTCATAATTTCCATTCCCGCTTTTCATTGCTAGTAAGTTTTGCGAAAGAATTTGGCCGCGGACGCCCGGCAATGTGTATGCGATTGCCGGGTGTCGCAATTCCCACACTTCAAGCAGGCCCCCTGTCGGACACTGCTAGAGCGAGAAAGGCGGTCTAAGCGGCAGGCTTGATATTCTGATTCACCCGGAAAAAATTCCCAGGATCGTACTTCGCCTTGATCGCCGCCAGCCGGTCGTAATTTCCCTGGTAGGTCGCGCGGATCCGGTCCTCGCCCTCTTCCATCATGAAGTTCAGATACGCACCCCCGGCGCCGAATGGATGCAGGGCATCATAATAGCCCTTGGCCCAATCGGTGATTTTCTCGCGGTTCGCCGGATCGGGGTCCACTCCCACGATCACCTCACTCCACACAGCATCGCGATAGCTGAATGCCGTATCGTTTTGACCCACTCGATTTACTTTTCCATTCACCGGATACAGGTGCATGGTCGACTGCCAGGTGGGCAGCGTCGCCGCGTATTCGAGATGCTTCTCGATCGCCGTATCGCTCATTTCTTTAAAGAAATCCGCCTTCCAGTACCATTGCAGGCCGGCTGGGTAAATAGCATCGAACATCCCCTGCAACATTGGAAACGGCATCGACACGAAGAATTCGAAAGCCGGCGGACGGTAGCGCCGAATCGATTCCAAAATCGTGTTGGCCTGCTCCATCGAACCCTGATAGCACCACACAATCGCGCACATCTTGCGCAGATGCAGCTCCTCAGGAAAGGGCGGTCCCGGCGGCACGCTCATCATCGCGAAGAAGCCATTCATTTCCTCGGGCGCCTGCATGATGAACTCGCGATACCACTTCATTACGGCCGGCGCATCTTTCAGATCCCAGAGCATCGGACCGGCGCAGACCATACTGACGGGATGCGCTTCAAAGAGGAATGAAGTTACGATCCCGAAGTTTCCGCCTCCGCCGCGCACCGCCCAAAACAGGTCCGTGTTCTCATCGGCGTTCGCCACCACGAAGCTTCCGTCAGCCAGCACCATGTCGACGGAGATCAGGTTGTCGATGGTGAGCCCATATTTTCGCGTGAGGTGTCCCATCCCTCCGCCCAGGGTCAGCCCCGCGACCCCCGTGCTCGCAATGATACCCGACGGCACGGCCAAGCCGAATGCGTGGGTCGCATGGTCCACGTCGCTCCATTTACAGCCCGCACCCACCAGCACGGTGCGCGATGAGGGATCGACCCTCACGTAGTTGATCGGCGCCAGATCGATCACCATCCCGTCATCACAAACGCCCAAGCCAGCCGCGTTGTGACCGCCACCACGGATCGAAACCTTCAACCCATTGGCCTTCGCCATCCGCACCGCGGTCATCACATCGGCCACATCGCTGCATTTGGCGATCAGCCGCGGCTTCCGATCGATCATCCCGTTATAAACCTTCCTGGCCTCCGCGTACGCCGCATCCTGAGGCTCGATCACTGCACCGCGTAATTGTCCGCGAAATTCGGTAATCGCTTCTTGTAAAGACATGTCCCGTCTCCTTCTCGCCGGCACTTAGTTCAATTCCCCGCCGAACATGTCCAGTTTGCCCCGCGAGGCGTTCTAAGAGCGTTCTGTAGAGACGGTTCGGGCCGTTCCGCCCGCAAGAAACGATACTAATCGCCGTTCGAACGCCAGCGAACCTGACCGGCGCGCAGCTTCGAGACCCCGCTGGAAGCTGGCGCGCGACGCTTCGGGCTTTTCATCGGCGGCAAACAGCTCGCCCTGCACGCGATACAACTCCGCGACCGGCCATCCCTCGCCGTTCTTGCTCGCGAATGCAAACCCGGTGGAGAGACTAGCCAGGGCCTCTCCTACCAGACCGGCGCGCCCGAAAGTTTCCGCTAGCAAGGTGAAATAGTATGGCAAGCGAATCTGAGCGGATAAGCGGTGCATGCCCTCCAGCCCTTCGCGAAGTTGTGCAATACCGGCACGCACATCGCCCTCGGCAGCTACTGCCCAGCCCGTAAGGACGTTGGCCATCTCCAGGTAATACGCGAAGCCATTGCGGGTGCACACCTCCACAGCTTCCCGCCCGTATTCGAGCGCTGCGCGGCTATCGCCCTGGAAGACGCGCAGCATCGCCGCGTAGTCGAGTGCGATCGCTTGGCTGAAAGGGTGACGCAGTTGTCTTGCCGAGGCTACAGCTTCCGCGGCGTAACTGTCTGCGTCCTTCCCTTGATCACGGTGCCAGGCGAGATGTGCCAGGTATGAGCGGCAAAAAACGCCGATGTCCGGACCGGCAAAGAATGCCAACACGGATTCGGCGGGCCCGCTGTGATTTCGGATAGCCGAGTTCATATGGTCGAGCGATGCTTCCAATTGACCCAAGTGAAACAGGCTACTTCCCAAAAGCAGGTTGCCCGCCAGCATCAGCCCCGGAGTCGGCTGCCGCTGCGCCGCCTTCAGAAATTCAAGGCCGAACTGCCGCGCCTTTTCCAGATCGCCCCGCACAACGTGAAAGCCCCAGGCCCCGCTTAGAATCACGAAGAGATTACGATCGTCGAGCCGGCCCGAAAGATCCAACGCTCGTTGGTACGTCTCGCCGACTTCCGGCGCTGAGTAACCCTTGGTGGTCACTAACATAGGACCGAGAGTGACTAGCAAATCCAGTTCCTGTTTCAGCCTCCGATCAGACTCGGGAAATCCTCGGCACAGCGCCAGGGCGCGCTTGAGCAGATCCGCCGACTCCGTGTCAGCGTAGCGTTGCCGCGCAAAAGCGGCCGCTCGCTCGTAGTATTCAATTGCCTCTTCGGCCATTCCGGCCTGTTCAAAATGCGAGGCAATTTGCCCGTTCCAGCTTTCAATATCGGCCTCATGCACCTCAGCCAGTGCGCGAGCCACGCGCCGGTGCAAATAACGTTGCCGCACCAAGCTGAGTTCTGCACAAGCCACTTCGCGCAAGCGGTCATGCGTGAAATCGTACTCGGCTGTGCCCCGGCTCTCTATGATCCGCCGCAGCCACAGTTCCTCGAGCGCTTGCGAAACGCTGGCTTCGTCCCAATCCGTAGCCTTCTCCAGCAATTCAAAAGAGAAGGGCCTCCCCACAACGCTGGCCAGGCCCGCTAGTTCGTAAGAAGCCGCGGTAAGTTGGGCCAGGCGCGAAGCGATTACCGCGTGGACCCTCGTGCTCTGCAAGCCGGCGCGCACGCTCTCCACCACAAACAGTGGATTCCCGCGAGTGGCGCGGAAGATTTCTCCCAAGTTCTCGTTTTCGAGCGTGCTCGGTGATTCGAGTCGTGCCAGTTCGGCCGTCTCCTCGGCACCCAGCGGATCGAGCGGAATTTCCAGTATTCTGCCGGTTTGCCGAAGCCCCGCGGCAAAACGAGTGAACGGATGTTCGCGGCCGGTTTCTTCGGAGCGCACTGTCCCCAAGAGGAGGAGCCCGGTTGCTGCCGGGGAGTTAAGCAGAGCGCTGAACCATTCGAACGAGTCGGGATCGCACCACTGCATGTCGTCGACATAGAGCAAAAGGGGTTTCCGGCTCTTTGCGAAGGCCGCGTTCAGCGATTCGTAGAAATGAAGACGCTGCCAGCTCTCGGCGAGCGGACGAGGTTGCTCAGAGCCGATCGATTCGGGTGCCGGAAACTGCTCCCGGATTTCCGGTACCAAGCGCGCCAATTCCGTCAATCTCTGGGGGCCCAAGTTCGTCCATCCGGCGCGAATGGCATCGGAACGTAGCCACTCGGCCACGGGCGCGTAAGGCACTTGTCCCTGTCCCGCGTAGCAGCGGCTCCGCGCGGCCGCGTACCCCTGACGGACGCAGGATTCATACAACTCCTCCGCGAGCCGGGTCTTTCCAATCCCTGGTTCGCCGGATATCACGGCCACTCGTGGCCCGTCCTCTACCGCTAATTGCCAGACCGTCGCCAACTGCTGCCATTCGACAGCGCGGCCCACGAGTGCCCGTGCTTTCCGCAGTTGCGCTTTTGGCTGCGCCGTAGCCGGCTCAGATGATTCAGATGCCAGGTCGCGAGAAGGTTCCTTCAGGATTCGTTCAAACAGCTCTACTGTCACTGGATCCGGCTCCACACCCATTTCCCGCCGTAGGACACGCATACACTGGTGATAAGCCCGCAGCGCACTTGCCCGGTCGTGGTTGGCCGCATGCAACTGGATCAGCAATCGATGGTTGCCTTCGTTCAGCGCATCTAACGCGATAAGGCGCTCCGCGCATAGAATTGCCGCTGCATAGTCTTTCTGTTCTTCCAACAGCGTGGCGAGACGATGCAATACTTCGGAAATCCGCCTTCGATAATCTTCGCGCAGAGGGATGAGCCAGTCGTCGTAGAGAGCTGGCAACAGGTCATCCGTGTACAGTTGCGCTGCCAATGTGAGGGATTGGATCTCCCGCGCGCAGTCTTTCTCCGTTTGGGCGGCGCTCGCTTCTACAATTGCCGCCTGGAATTCGGCGGTATCGACCTCGCAAGATCCATCCTGACGCCATTGAACTGCAAAGTGATCGGTAACCAGCGAAGTGCATTCGACCGGCAATGCCCGTTTCAAATGGTGGAGAAGTTGCCGCAGATTCGTCCGCGCCTGCGATTCGCTAGACGCCGGCCACAGCATAAAGGCGACTCGCTCCCGCGGTAGCGGCGTATCGCCGTGAAGGATCAAAAACGCGACCAGGGAATGAAGACGGTTCGTATTGACGGCGGTGACCGGGCGTCCGGCGACGCTGATCCGCAGATTGCCGAACAAGCTGATTCGCATGGCTGCCCACTACGTAGTCTACGACGGCCACGTAGGAAGTAGCCGTTGCGCCATCGGTGCCGCAGGACCCACAGGCTGCGAAATTGATGGATTCGATCCGCCGCGGGGATCCCACGGCGTTCAAACAACTGCTGCGGGAAAGCCCGAAGACCGCCCGAGGCCAGGGACCGGGTGGCTCGACCCCATTGATGTATGCGGCACTCTATGGGGATGCCCTTTCGGTTGGCCTGCTGTTGGATCAGGGTGCGGACTCGAACGCCCGCAACGATGCCGGCGCAAAGAACCAACGGGCGCCGACACCTTCCGATAATCCGTTGACCGTCTGCGGCAGTGGACGAAACACAACGAATCCAGGGTAATCCACCTGAAGCCCGTTGCCTCGAATCCAAAAAACCAGAGCGCGACGATCAAAGCCCCCTTCGGGCCGGTTCTAGCGGAGGGGCCGTTACTGGAACGTCCCCAGCGAAGTAAACTGTCCGGTCGAAGTGAACTCCAATCCCACCACCGCGATGTCCGCTGTTGGCGCGGTGAACTTGATGGAACCGCGAGTGTTCGCGACTGCTGGATTTAAAGTCGGAGCAACAAAAGTCTGCTGTGTATGCGGCTGGAGAACCAACGACTTGGTAGACTGCGAGCCGCCCTCCGTCTCAAACAGCATGGTTACGGTAAGCGCTTGTGTGGAACTAGTGTTCGCGATCGCGACGGCGGTCGAATTACCGTGGGTGTTGTCAAAGGGCATCAGGATACTGTTAGCGGACAGAGTTGCGATCTGAGTCCCTATTGAATCCCTAGGACTTCCGTCATTGAACTGATATATCGTTGTGAGCCCGATCTTTCCGCTGCTCGCTATCTCCGCCCAGCCCTGTTGAAGGGTGGGCGAAGTCCCGGGACTCTGTGCGAAGAACGAAGCCCCTGGAGCCAGAGTACCCGTCAGAACCCCCGGCGTACCGTTCAGGATAGGAAATGGTAGAAGACTGCTATCCTGACCCCAGAATTGGAAGGTGTAGGTGACCGGAACCTGATCGGTGTTGATGATAGCAAACTGCACATTCCAGCCCGCGCCATCCACAATCTGTGGAACTCGAAGCGCGCTTGTGAACGACTGAGAACTGCCGATGGTCAGGCTGAAGGTTTGAGTCGCGCTCGAAGACGCAGCATCTACCACTTTCATCGTGAAGCTCAGGGTACCCGCGGCAGTGGGCGTGCCCGAAATCTGGCCCGAGTTGGATGGCGAAAGTCCAGATGGAAGTGCTCCCGAGACCAGTGACCAGGAATAGGGTGGGATACCTCCCGCGGCGGCAAGCGATTGCGAGTATAAAGTGCCGACCGCTCCGAGTGGCAGTGCCGGTGGCGTAGTGATCGTAAGAGGGGCCGAAGACGCCGCAATCGTGAAGGTGGCGGTGTTGGAGACTCCCCCGCCGGGGTTCTGGACGGTGATGCTGGCGGTGCCCAAATTTGTGATCAGAGTGGCAGGCACTGTCGCCGTCAGCTGCGTCCCGTTCACGAAGCTCGTCAAAAGCGGCGAACCATTCCATAGCACCGCAGCCCCAGAGGTGAAAATACCCCCGGAGGAGAGGAAATTACTCCCGGAGACCGTCAGATTGAACGTCGCTCCCCCTGCGATAGCCGACGCTGGATTGAGCGATGTGATGACAGGGCCACCTACAGTAGTCACTGGGTTGATACTGAACGTGAGCGCATTCGAAGCTGTGCTTCCGGGGTTCACAACTGTTACGCTGGCGCTGCCCACACTTGCGATCAGGCTGCCAGGCACTGTCGCCGTCAACTGCGTCGCGTTCACGAAGCTCGTCGAAAGCGGTGAACCATTCCATTGCACTGTCGAACCCGATACAAAACCAGAGCCGTTGACCGTCAGCGTCAATGTGGCGCCGCCCACTGTGGCCCCGTTCGGGCTGAGCGAACTTAACGCAGCTCCACTGGTGGAGGCAAACGCCGCATATCCATAGTAGAAACCCGTATACTCCAAACCAACGAAGTCACCCAAGTTGTTGAGACCCGCGGCTGAATTTGTAGTACTGCCTGGGACGTTAACCGCAGTGAAGACGCCGTTGGTGTCTAGAAGCCCCAATAATGGGCTGAGCCCCGCATATCGGGTTCCCAACGTGAGAACGATCTGGCCGCTATTGTTGATGGCGGCCGAATTACAAAAATAGTTTGGGTAAGCCGGCGTGCTGATCGGCGTATACACACCGCCCGAATAGACGAAACATACTCCGGTACCTCCGATCCCCGCAACCCCGGTGATTGTCCCGGAATCGTTAATGCTTTGGAAGTCCGTATATGTCGCTCCCGGGTAGTCGAAGGTCGTGATGGTGCTCCCGCTGCGGAGGAAACCATGCTCGGCAGAAGATTGAAAATATCCGACGACCTGACCGGAGGTGTTTATACCCTTTGGCTGGGTAAAGACCGCTCCTGGAACATTGAGTGTGGTATAGGTACCTGCGTTGTAGATGAATCCGTTTGACTTTTGCGGAGTCAACGGGACAGTGGTATAGTTCCCCACAATCTGTCCACTGTTGTTGATAGCAGTGGCCACCGTGCCGTTGCTTCCAGGGAAAGTGAGGCTTGTGAACGTGCCGTTTTTCCAGACAAAGCCGTACGGTGTGGCACAGAAGGTATGCACGCATTGCTGCGTGACCGAGTAGGTTCCAACTACCGTTCGCGAATCATTGATTCCATTTGGACTAGTGCTATTAGCATCAGCTCCCTGGACGCCCAGGACCGTGTACGTATACGACGCTCCGCTAACGAGATCGGCAGCGAGTAGCGCAATCACTAAGTAACTTTTCAACTAGAATACCCCCAAATATCGGCACCAGGACCTCTCAGTTCGGCGCTTTACCCAAGAGCGCCAACTCAGTATACAACATCGACGAGCTCAGGCACGTTAACCGAGCTTGAAAAGTCCGACGGGACGCGAAACATTCGAGGTCGGTGCGCAGTTAAGCTCCGTCGAGTACGATTGCAAACGCAACTCCGAACACCCATAGAAGGCACAAGATCACAGCTGTGATGAAAAACGTCTTGATCCCGCTGACCCCCGTGCCGTCACTATTTTGCGATGATACTGTTGCATCCGCAGAGGATGTTGGGATCTGAGAAGTGGTTGCGACGTCCATTAACCGATATGATCGGCTTGAGGTGGCGGATCCTATAGATGGTTGTGAGCTTGCGGGAACCGTCATCCGAGGGGTCCCTGTCTCAGAGTTTGATAGGAACCTCACCGATAAACGAGGTACATTGAGTTATCAGGTGGCCAAGTGCTTGTGAGCAAAGACGAGAATCCTTTCCCTGCTTCCGGAAGTGGCCCTGTTGCGGGCGCTACCATCATTGGTCAAACGATGCGGACTCAAGGCACCTTGACAAGCATGGGCGGAAAGGCAGTCGCGGATGTAAAGGCCGGTGGGGTGGTCATGACCGGCTCGGCGAAAGGCAGTGTCGAGACCGCCAGGCGGCTTGTGCTTGAGGCGGGTGCAAGCCTTGAAGGCGACGTCAAGCCCGCTGGAATCGTGATCGAGGACGGCGCGTATATTAAGGGTGGAGTCGATATCATTCGTCCGCCATCTTCCTAACCGTGCCATTCCGGGTAATAGACAGGGTTCCCAACATCTCTGCCGGGCACCGCAAGTTCTTGTCTACCGCGTCTTTCGCCAAGTCGGCCTAAATAATGGCACATTATGAGAATCTATTTCGATGTCCGCGCGCCGTTTCCATCTGGGTTCGAGTTTTTCGCCTTTGACCGTACGCGTTCCCACATACTTGGTCCAGAGAGTCGCGACGGCAATTCCAGCCAGCACATTCAGGGCGAAAGCGATGATCAATTCCAATCCCATCTCAATCATACTGCCAGGGAAGTGTTGTTAACACGATAGGATTAAAGTCCCTATCTGAAGCGGTACTTTCGGCTTATAATTTCCAATTCAACGGAAAAGACTAGGATATTATCCTTAAGTCATCCCTCCGATTATCCGCAAACCGAGCAACGATCCACGACGACAGTGGCTCCCTCGATCCGGCCAGCCCCGCATTAAAATCGGTTTGCAGACGGCAAAGCAGCCTATCTTGAGCCTTCAGTGACAGGATGATGCGGCCCAGCATCAATCCGGTTACCGAGACTCCTGCAAGACTCGGAGGCTCACCTGGGTCTGCGCAGTTGATATAAAAGGGTACGTGGCCAACTTTGAAGCCGGACTCCGGCCTGAGCACGCGCGAGGCTTCCGCGAACGTAATACTTTACTCTATCGCCTTGCCCACTGGCCGATTTGGATCTTCGTGTTCTTTATCGCTCCAGGACCCCTTACATTCGATCTATTCGAACGCGGTTTCGATCAACGCGCGGCTTTGTGGCTCGGCGCGGTTTTACTGGCGACCGGGATCGCCGGTCTGCGCGGATCGCTGCCGGGCGTTGAGCCCAGACCCTACATCTTGCGTTTCACTGAGGACAAGCCGAATCCGCTCTACCGGCGGGTCTGCTACACGGCGGCGTGGGGCGACCTGATCGGCTTCGCCTTGCTGAATCTGGTTGGCCTCACCTACGCAGTCGCCACAGGCCATTGGCGATTGCGTCAGATCTATGAGTACGCGTATTTTCCGCTGGTCATTGCGGTGTGGGTTTGTGGTGCGCTACGCCGGCTGCCGCGGGTCGGTTCATCGACTAAAGGAGAAGGAACCGAGCGCCGCTACTTTTATGGCGCGGTTTGGGCGGTATGCGCTGCCGAACCCACGCTGGGTTTGCTGTGGAAAGTGCTTCCTCGTTCACGCGTCGGGGATGTGCTGAAGCTGGCGGTATTCGTCGGAATTTTGACGTGTGTCGGTTATTGGGCGAACCGCGGCCTTCTGCCCCGAACGCGCCCGATTGTGCCCGGCGAGTGGGTCATTTCGGACTGACCTTGAACCTTCTTCTGGCCGTGCTAGGAACTGCCGCTCTGCTTGTGCTGATAGGCTTGATCTTTCAACGAGCAGGCCGGGCAAGGGACGCGCGCCGATTTCCTCCGCTCGGGCGCCTGATCGATATTGGCTGTGCCAGGATGCACCTCTACAACATCGGCGAAGGGACCCCACCGGTTGTCTTCGAGGCCGGCATCGCGGCTACGTCCCTGAGTTGGCAACTCGTGCAGCCGGAGATCGCCAAAATTACGCAGACCGCAAGCTATGATCGCGCTGGACTGGGCTGGAGCGGCGCCAGCCTTCGGCCGGCTACCGTCTGGGACGTGGCCGACGAATTGCGCGCTGTAATGGATCGAGCGGATATACCGAAACCTCGCATTTTGGTCGCGCATTCCTACGGCGCTTTGGTTGCGATTGCCTGCGCAATGCGCCACCCTTCCGAAATCGCCGGCATGGTTCTGGTAGACCCGGTGTCAACCCGCGAATGGGGCGAGCCGTCCAAGTCTCATCTGAAAACCCTGCGGCGTGGGATTCTGCTCTCAAGGCGGGGTGCATTGCTGGCCCGGCTTGGTGTGGTGCGGCTTGCGCTCAGTTTGTTGGCCGCCGGGTCGCAGCGGCTGCCAAAAATGATCGCCCGCGCCAGCAGCGGCCGTAGCGCAGCCATCACGGATCAATTTGTGGGGCAGGTCCGTAAGCTGCCGAGCGAATTGTGGCCCATAATCCAATCGCACTGGTGCGATCCGAAGTGCTTTGAAGGGATGGCGCGCTACTTGGAGACTCTTCCCCAAAGCGCTGCCGCCGTCGCTCGGGAACTGGCGCTGACGGAGGTGCTCGGCGATCTACCATTGATCGTTCTCTCGGCCGGCAATGCGAGTCCAATTCAGCGCGCTGAGCACGAGACTTTGGCGCGGCACTCTTCAAAGGGCCAGATCGAGGTGGTACCCGGCAGCGGCCATTGGATACAAGTGGACCGCCCTGACGTCGTAATTCAGGCCATTTGTGAGATGGTCTCCGCGACGGCCTTGGGATCGAGAGCTTTCAAGGTAGAATAATCAACTAACAGGCGCGAGGCTGATAGCCCGACAGGAGGGAATTATGGCGATTCAAGTTAACCGGCGGGAAATGCTGGCGCTACTCGGAGCGGCGGCCGCTTCGCGCATGTGGGCGGCCACGGCGCTCGTGCATCCCACCCGCATAGACCACGTTTCGCTCGCGGTGAAAAACATCGAGCAGGCGATGATGTTTTACCGCACTCTGTTCGGCAACGAAGTAATGAAGGACAACAAGACCGACCGACGCTTTCTTCGTATTGGGCCGTGCTACCTGTCGATTGCACCGGCCGCGGCGGGACAAGCCATCCGTATCGATCACCTATGCACGGGTGTCGCGAACGTCGAAATGGTAGCTGCAGCGAAGGCCGCCGTGGAGAGCGCTGGTATTACAGTCAAAGGGTCGAATCGCGATTTCACGATCATCGATCCGGATGGCGTAAATATCCAGGTCGCAGCCAACAACGCTTGGCCCAGGATGCCCAATGCCGCCCCCGAAGCCGGCGGCAACGGGGAGCCGCCACTCTTTCGGGCCAAGGGCATGCACCACTTGAACGTCCGCGTTTCCGACATGGAAAAATCGACCGCTTTTTACAGCAAACTTAGGTGATGTAGTACGCCATCAAGGAAATCCGCCGCAGCCGCGGTTTGATGCCGGCGAAACCACCTTCGGGCTCTACTACCCGGTTGCCGGCAAGCAGCCTGACGTGGATCACTTCTCCGTTCTGGTGGAACCCTTCGACGCCGCCGCGGCAGTCAAGAAACTGCAAGCGATGGGTGCAAACGCCAAACTGGCAAAGGACGGAACGCTGAACGAATTCTACGATCCGCAGGGAATTCGCCTGCAAGTGTCGCTCGCTACGGTGGCCAACCGCTTATAACGTCCTGTGACGGACGGCGTTTGGGCTCAGAACGAGGCGGTGGCTCACGCCGTCGGCGTCATGTACACCTGATAGTGATTTTCGCTCGCCGGCCAGTTTAGTTGGCGGGACGAGCTCCGATCGTCCAAAGCCGAAAAGCTAAGCTTGAGCCGTCCGCCTATGCCGATTGGAATTGCCATGTTTCGATGGGCGAAGTATAATTCGGTTCTTTGGTTTATCATCAGCGCGGTGACTAACCGTGCGTTTCAGGGGCTTCGAAAAGGGAGAACAAAATGAGTGATCTTGCAGTCCGCTACCGCGCGGCTACGCTGTTCGTTGCTTCCATATTATTGGCGTGTGCTCTGCATGCGCAAGTGACCAGCAGAATCAGCGGCTATGTCAAGGATTCGTCGGGAGCGGTAATTCCGAGTGCCACAGTGACGGCCGTTTCCGTTGCACAAAAGCTCACCAGAACTGCGAATTCGGATAGCACGGGGTATTACGAATTGGTGGCCATACCCGCCGGCAGCTGGGACATTGATGTGGCCGCTCCCGGGTTTCAACATCAAACGCAGAGTGGCGTAGGGCTGCAGGTGAACCAAACCCTGCGTCTCGATGTTCAGTTACGGCCGGGTGACGTCCACACGGAGGTTTCGGTAGAGAGTTCGGCCACGATGGTGAACACGGCAACTGCGACTCTCTCGGCGGTAGTAGACCAGCAGCGTGTACTGGACTTGCCCCTCAATGGCCGAAACATTGTGGCCCTGACGGAAATTCTGCCCGGCGTCACCGACGTGAGCGCCCCCGAAACCATGTCTAATACCCGTTCAGGGCCTATGTTGTCGGTCAATGGCTCTCGCCAAATCGATAACAATTTTATGATGAACGGTGCAAATTGGACGAACTACGCGCAGACCACCGGTGTGAACTTCGCTCCGCCGGACGCGATTGCCGAGGTTCAGATCCAGACGCAGCAGTTCGATAGCCAATACGGTAACAGCGTCGGCAGCCAGGTTGTGGTGACGTCCAAATCGGGAACGAATGCCTTGCACGGCGCCGCGTGGGAATTCCTCCGCAACCGGGAGCTCAACGCGCGCAGTTTCTTCCAGACGGTACGCCCGTTCGATACAGAGAACCAATTCGGCGGCTCCGCCGGTGGCCCGATCAAGAAGAATAAACTTTTCGCCTTTGGTTATTATCAAGCGCTCCGAGTGCGCCCGCAGTCTGGTTCTGCTCAGGCCCTGGTGCCAACAGACGCGCAGCGCAATGGAGATTTCACCGCTCTTACCACCAAGCTTAAGGATCCAACCAATCCATTGACGGGTAAGCCCATGACAGACGCTTCCGGGCAAGCTTGCGTGCAGAATAATATAATCCTCCCGGGCTGCCTCAACCCGGCCGCTCAGACTTACCTGAACATGTTTGTGCCCCATTCGGCGTCCGGCCGCGTGCTCACGTTAAGCCCGGTACCGGCCAATGAGTACAGCTATATGGGCCGAATCGACTATATCCAAAACAGCAAGAGTACGTTCAATGGGCACTTTTTTGTGGACACCTATCATGCGCAATTCTCCGCCGGCAACATCCAGCCGTATGAGATTGGCTCGCGATTTAATCAGAACAAAGACTTTGCCATATCAAATACGTACACGCTGACTAACGCCCTTCTCAACGAGTTCACCGTGGACTATCTGCAGCAGAATTCTTTGGACACACCCCTCACGCAAATCCCGCCCTCGAAGTTGGGCGTGAACATTCCGTTCGGAGATGGCGAGGGACTCACGATCACAACCAACGGCTTTTTCACGCTGGGTACGGCAAATCCAGCTCTGCAAGCGTATAGGAACCCCCACCTGCGAGATACCATGACGTGGGTTCGCGGACGTCACACGCTCAAGTGGGGATACGAGGGCTTCAGAATGAGTTTCCGGCTGGATTCGAATTTTAATACCAACAGCGTAACGTTCAGTGGTGCCTACTCCGGAAACGCGTTGGCCGACTTGATGTTAGGGCGGTTCGACAATATGTCGGTCAGGTACGGTAGCGCCGAAGCCAACTATGTCCAATATAGGCATAATTTCTTCGTCCAGGACGAGTTCAAGCTCACTCCACGTTTTACCCTTACTCTGGGGATGCGCTATGAGCCGTATTTCGCGCCGAAACAAAAATACGGTTTCTATACCGTAAATAATCTGGCTGACATGACGGTCATATCCAAAACCCACTCGGATGCGCTTCCCGGTACCCTCTTCCCGGGCGATCCGGGCACACCTTCAAATGGAAAGCTGCAGTATAACGACATGAACAACTTCGGCCCGCGTATTGGCTTTGCCTGGGACGTCTTTGGAACCGGCAAGACCAGCATAAGGGGCGGATACGGCTTGTTCTACGATCAACTGAGCTTGAACGTTGCTCACCAGCCACAAGACCCCTATGCCGGCAATAGCATTCTCAACGGCGGTGACCTGAGTAATCCCTATGCATCGTTGAATCTCCCGTTCCCTCCGAGCTCAAACCCGTCGGGAAATTTCGGTTGCGCCAAAATTAGCACGTTTCCTTTTGAGAAATGCGCTATTGCGCTGCCCTCCACTCAGGTGTTGACGGACGAACACCTGGTAACGCCCTATACCCAATCCATGAGTCTCACCATCGAGAGGCAATTCGGACACGACGTCAATATCCAGATGAGCTATGCCGGCAAGCTGACTCAAAAGCTGGAGGGCCACCGCTTCTGGGACGCCGCAGTCTTTGAAAACGATCCGCGGACCGGCGCGGCGCCTTCGATACAGAACGCGAACGATCGCGTGTTTTACACCAGCACAATAGGCCTGTACAGCACGCAAAATCGTATTTTGGGCAACGACTACAGGGCCAGCTACCACAGCGGACAAGTGCGAGTGGAGAAGCGTTTCAGCCATGGATTTTCGTTCCTCGCTTCGTACGTCTTCTCGAAAGAGCTGGATGACTATGTCTTGGCGGGAGCCGGCTTGACGTCGGGAACCGCCGATCCCTTCAATCTGCGATTGGATTTTGGCCGCGGGAATTTCGATCATACGCATGTGGTCACAGCGAGTGAACTGTGGCGGCAGGAACATAAGTTTAAAAATACATTCCTCCGATATCTTCTGTCTGACTGGAATATCGGCGCTTATCACACGGCTCAAAGCGGCGCACCCATCTTTTTTGGATTAGGCTCCGATGTCGCGTTGAACGGTACCAACCAGCCAGGTCTTGAACATGCACAGCTGAAGCCAAATTTGACTTACACAGACGTCGGCATCGCTCATCCCAACACCGATGCTTTCGTGCATGCGTTTTTCAATACGGCCGCCTTTGTTCCGCAGACTCAGATGATACCCGGTTCCTATGGCAATGCTGGGCGTAATTTTATCAACGGACCAGCTTTGTTCAACACGGATCTTACTCTGACCAGGGAATTCCCGATTCGGGAACGTATAAGGATGCAGCTTCGTGGAGAATTCTTCAACTTGCTCAATGAAAAACATTTCCTTATCATTCCGGCGAATACGACGGTAGGATCTGGGAGCTTCGGCCAAATCACCAGCGCGAATCCGGGCCGGGTGATTCAGGTGGCGGCGAAGTTGATTTGGTAGGGATTTTTGGCGCGAGCCGGTGAGCGGCGCTCGCCCGGCCCGCGCGACGGTGCAACGGGATCATGCATAACGACGCCATAATCTTCCCCGGCCAAGCGTCGACTGCGCGACTTGGTTACGTCAAACAAGTTATTACGAAAGGTTGAGAGGGTTTCAGATGGTTGCAACAAATATTCGGATTAGCTTTATTGCTGCGGCGACCCTGATGGGCGGGTTGAGCGTGACTCGCTTGGGTGCGCAGAACTCGTCAACGGCCACCCAGGCGTTGCAGAAGGCGCACGTCCTGGAGAGGCTTACCGAGGCAAAACCAACCACGCACACGGGAACGGCGTCGAGCTTCGTGCTCGATCCCGCCTGGCCCAAGCCTTTGCCCCACCACTGGATCATAGGCGACGTGGGCGGGATGTATGTGGACCGGCACGATCATATTTGGGTATATCATCGCCCGCGTTCGCTCATTTCCACCACCGACAGTGGAATGCAAGGCGCCGCGGGCAAGGACGCAAAAGGTAAGCCGATCAGCGCCATGGGCTTCCCGAGACCGGACGGGCGGCTCTCCGGTTGTTGCACGCCGGCGCCATCGGTGCTGGAGTTCGACAAAGATGGAAATGTCTTGCAGGCATGGGGCGGGCCCGGAGATCCGGGCTTCCTGGAGACCAAGTGCCGCCAGCAGGACGGTTGCTTCTGGCCCGCGCGCGAACATGGCATCTATGTAGATCAGAATGATTTCGTCTACGTCGCCGGCAACGGACAGGCACGCAACTTCCACGGCCAGTACCCTTGGGCGCCGAGCTTCGGAAACGATTCGCAGGTGCTGAAATTCAAAATGGACGGCACCTTTGTGTATCAGATCGGGACCGCCGGGGCCAAGGGTCCCAACAGCAACGATATCAACGGCGGCGTCAATGGAACCCCACAACCCTTCTGGCCGGCGGACATGACGGTGGATCCGACCACCAATCGGCTGTATATCGCCGATGGTTACGGCAACCGGCGCGTGCTGATCGTGGACGCGGCAACCGGGAAGTACATCGGTCATTTTGGCGCTTACGGCCGGAACCCCGAAGTGGGTGAGAACGGCGGGGGTGCCGACGCTGGTGAGGGAGCGGGCGGGTGGCCGGCCGATTTCAAACGCGGCGAGATGAAGCCGAAGTTCTTCCGGAGTCCTCTGCATTGCGCCAAGCTGGCTAAAGACGGGCTGTTATATGTTTGCGACCGCGGTAACAATCGAATCCAGATCTTCAAGGCGTCGGAAGCGGGAAAAGTATGTTCCAATCCCAACGGGGAAGTTGGCAAGTGCGGGTTTGTGGGCGAGATCTTCGTTGCTCCCCAGACCGGGTACGGGACTTCCGGCACGGTGAATTTCTCGACCGACGCGAAACAAAGCTGCATGTACGTCGCCGATCTTACTAACTCGCTGGTTTACGTCATTAATCGCCAAAATCTTCAGGAAATGAGTCGCTTCGGAGGCGTCGGTCGGCAGGCCGGCGAGTTCCATTGGCCGCACGTAGTGAGCGTGGATGCTGACGGCAATGTATATGTCGGCGAGGTGGACGGCTCCGCCAGGATCCAGAAATTCTTGCGCTATGGAGCGACTGGATGCAGCGGCACTGGCAGCACCGAGATCGGCAAATATGACGACTCGAAGTGAAGGCGCCGAAAGGTACACTACCATCCCCCTGCCACGCCGCAGTTGATCCGGCGTCGCGTTGGGAGTATCGTCTAACAAGGGGAGTGTTCATATATACATGCACCGGAAGGGCTTAACGGTGACGATGCTGTTTGCGGTTGCCAGCGCTGTGATTGCAGCCGACTCCCCCCTGCTCGAAGCCGTCAGGAACCAGGATCAACAACAGGCCGGCGCTTTGCTCGCGCAGCACGCGGACGTAAATGTTCGATCAAATGATGGTTCGACAGCGCTCCTCTGGGCCGCTCATTGGGGTGACGCCAAAACCACCGATCTGCTGCTTCGCGCCGGCGCGGACCCGAACGCGGCGAATGACTTTCGAATGACGCCGTTGTCACAGGCGTGCGTGAATGGAAACGCAGCGTTAGTGGAATCGTTGCTCAAGGCGGGCGCTAACCCGAACACGCCAATCGCCACCGGTGAAACCCCGCTCATGACTTGCGCCAAGACCGGCGGCGCGGGCGCGGTAAAAGCGCTCATTACACATGACGCCGCAGTGAATGCCAGGGAACCGGTGCAAAATCAGACGGCACTCATGTGGGCCGCAGCGGAGCGTCATCCGGACGTGGTGAAGATGCTCATCGACGCGAAGGCTGACCTGCAGGCCCGCACCAAGAGAGGTTTCACGGCGCTGCATTTCGCGGCACGGGAAGGCGATCAGGAAAGTACGCGCCTGTTGCTTGCCGCGGGCGTCAGCGTGAACATCTTGGCGCAACCGGATGCGCCCGCAAAGGGAAAGTCTGGAGACGCCGAGACGCCAGAACCTGTTCCGGGCCTCGCTGCCGCAGGAGCGGCTGCAACGGGAGGTGGCGGCGGAGCCGTTCCGCGAGGGGGGGGAAGGAACGCGGCGGGCGAAGGGTACACTCCACTGCTCGTCGCTACGGTCAGAGGTCAGGTCGAACTAGCGCTCTTCCTCCTCGATCAAGGAGCAGACCCCAACGTGGCCAATGCAGGTTTTACGCCGCTCCACTGGGCAGTGGCCACTTGGGAAAATGGCACCGCCAATCCGGTGTACGGTTTTGAAGATCCGATGTCCGGGATCCCGGATCGTCAAGCCAAGCTGAAGCTCGTGAAAGCGTTGCTGGCTCACGGCGCGGATCCCAACGCGCGCATGAAAAGGCGTCCCCCACTGGCTGGGGGATATACGGACGCGGCCGGCGCAACGCCCTTCCTGCTCGCCAGTTCCGTCGACGATGTCGAGATGATGCGGATACTGAAGGCCGCCGGAGCCGATCCGAAGCTGGTCACCGCCACAAATGCGACGCCGATTATGGCGGCGACGGGCCTCAATCATCTGGTGGGGGAAAGTGCGGTCACGGAAGCCCAGGCGATCGAAACGGTCAAATACCTGCTGGATCTCGGCATGGACCCGAAGGGTTCAACAACCCTCGGTGAGAACGCGCTATTTGGTCCTGCGTATCGCGGCTGGAACATTTTGCTGGGGCAGTTGATCGACCTGGGAGTGGATGTGAATACGGTTAGCAAGGCGGGCATCACCCCTTGGCTTGCGGCATCCGGGCAAGGCGACCGGCTCGGTGGTCTCCTCCACAACCAGGAAGGGGCGGATCTGCTGCTGAAGCACGGCGCGGATCCGAAGCTCGGACATGCCTGCCTGGCGCAGAACAAGTGCAAGTGAGATTTCGAGGAAGATGAAATACAAAATCCAACGGGGCGTGGCGTCTCAAGCCGTGTTCGTGGCGTGCGTCTGCCTCGCGTGGGTGGGAGCTACCTGCCCTGAGGCTTCCGCTTTTCAGGCGTCTGCGACTCCCGCAGGCGAACTGGTGACCAAGTATTGCATCGCATGTCACAACCAGAAGCTGAAGACGGCGGGACTCGCGCTGGATAAGCTGGACGCCCAGCACGTGTCGAATTCGGCAGAGACTTGGGAAAAAGTCATCGTAAAACTCCGCAGCCGCTCCATGCCGCCCACGGGTATTCGGCGTCCGGATAATGCTACCTACGACGCCGTGGCCGGATGGCTGGAATCGGAGCTTGACGGTGCTTCCGCTGCTCATGTAAATCCGGGTCGGCCGGCCGACCTCCATCGGCTGAATCGTACCGAATACGCCAATGCCGTGCGTGACCTGATCGGGATTGAAATCGATGCTCCGGCAATGTTGCCCCCGGACGAGCAGGCGTATGGGTTTGACACGAACGCGGACGCGCTCCTTATGCAACCCGCGCTGCTCAGCCGGTACTTGTCAGCGGCCGCGAAGATCTCCCGGCTCGCCACGGGCGATCCAACGATCCCACCGGCGTTCGAGCGTTACGGAGCGCTCAAGGACAACTCGAACGAACAGACTTACCTGTGGCAGACGGATCGTCTGGGCGAAGACTTTCCGCTGGGATCGCGGGGTGGGATTGCCGCGCACCATTATTTTCCCGTGGATGGCGAGTATGTTCTCAAGTTGCGCTTGCAAAGAACTAATCAGGGTATCATCCGTGGCCTGAATGTAGCGAATCAGATCGAAATTCGGGTGGATGGGACGCGCGTTGGGCAGTTCAAGATAGGTGGTGAGCCCGAGTTAGTCGCGGCTACGCGGCGGCTGTCCGCGGACGTACTCACGAAAGCAGAAGACGGGTTGCAGGTGCGCATACCGGTGAAAGCCGGTTCGCGGCAGGTGGTCGCCACGATCCTCAAGTCCGATGATGCCGAGCCGGAAGGGCTGGGCCCGGATCTCATTCCGGTCTGGAGCCGCGAAACGGATCTCCCGACGACTCCAGTTGCCATCTCGTCGCTACTGATCGGCGGTCCTTATAAGCCGCAGGCGCCGCAAGAAACCGAGAGCCGCCGGCTTATCTACGTGTGCCATCCCGCCAGCACCCAGGACGAAGTGCCTTGTGCGACGAAGATACTGTCGACGCTGGCGCGGCGTGCGTATCGGCGGCAGCAGACCAACGACGACGTGCAAGCGCTGCTCAGCTTCTACAGCCGCGCACGAGCGACTGGAAATTTCGATTCGGGGATTCGCGCCGCACTTGAGCGCCTGCTGGTCAGCCCGGATTTCCTCTACCGGGTAGAGTTCGATCCCGCCAGAGTCGCTGCGGGTGAAGTCTATCGAATTCCCGACGTCGAGCTGGCTTCGCGCCTCTCGTTCTTTTTATGGAGCAGCATCCCGGACGACCAACTGCTGGACCTGGCGATCCAGGGAAAACTGCGAGAGCCGGCGCTGCTTGATCAGCAGGTTCGGCGCATGCTAGCCAGCCCGCGGGCGCGTACCTCCCTGGTGCAGAACTTCTTCGAAGAATGGCTGCAGACTCGCAACGTCTGGCTGCTGAAGCCGGAGAATACGAAATTTCCATGGTTCGACGACAATTTGCGGATTGCCTTCGTTAAAGAAACCGAGTTGTTTCTGGATGCTCAGTTGAAGCAGGACCGCAGCGTCATCGATCTATTGACGTCGAATGAGACCTTTCTCAATGAGCAACTGGCGCGACACTACGGAATTCCCGATGTCTACGGGAGCAGCTTCCGGCGGGTTACGCTTACCGACGACAATCGCTTCGGACTACTGGGCAAAGCGAGCGTGCTCGCCGTGACATCGTACTCGACGCGTACCTCGCCGACCATCCGCGGAAAGTGGCTGCTGGAAAATATCCTGGCCGCGCCCGTGCCCGCGCCGCCTCCCAATGTTCCCGCTCTGGAGGCAAGCGACAATCAGGCCAAGCCGCTGTCGGTCCGCCAGATGCTGGAGATGCACCGCAAGAATCCAGTGTGTGCAAGTTGTCACGCACGTATGGACCCACTGGGCTTCAGCCTCGAAAATTTCGACGCCCTGGGGCAGTGGCGGACAACCGATGCGGGCCGGGCCATCGACGCATCCGGCGTGCTGCTGGATGGCACCAAAGTTGAAGGTCCGGCGGCGCTCCAACACGCCTTCGTGGCGCAGAAGGAGCAGTTCGTCCGCTCAGTGACCGAGAAGTTGCTGACATACGCCCTGGGCCGGGGACTTGAGTATTACGACGCTCCCGCGGTCCGCGGGATCGTGCGCGGCGCCGCCGCCGACGACTATCGGTGGTCGTCTGTGATTTTGGGAATTGTAAAAAGCGCTCCATTTCAAATGAGGAGAGCAGGTTCATGATCATCACCAAGAAAACCCTTTCGCGCCGCACCATGCTTCGCGGAATGGGCGCGGCCGTCGCATTGCCCTTGCTCGATGCAATGTTCCCAGCCATGGCCGCCGCCCCCGGGCCCGTGCGCCGTCTGGGCGTGGTCTACCACCCGAATGGCGTCATCTACGATCAGTGGCTGCCCACGGGTATTGGCGCCAACTATGAGCTCTCGCCAACACTGGCGGTATTGAAGCCGTTCCGCGACAAAATGATTGTCGTCACCGGCCTGGCGAGCGATGAGGCGGAGGCGCTCGGCGACGGCGGCGGCGACCACTCGCGCGCGTCCGGGACCTACTTGACCGGTGTGCACGTGAGAAAGTCGGACAGCGTCGTCAGAAACGGCATCTCGATGGACCAGATTGCCGCGAAAGCATTCGAGCGCTACACCCAGCTCTCGTCGCTGCAATTGACGGTTGACGACAACAGCATGGTGGGATCGTGCGATACCGGATACAGTTGTGCGTACAGCAGCACGCTCTCCTGGCTGACGCCGACGTTGCCGCTGATGTCCGAAAACAATCCGCGGGTAGTTTTTGAGCGTCTTTTTGGATCGATCGACAGCACGGATCCAAAGGTGCGCGCATCGCGCCTACAGCAGGACCAGAGTATTCTCGATTCGGTTACCGGCCGCGTGAAGCAGCTTCAGCAGAAACTGGGTACGGCCGACAACCGGAAGGTGGACGACTACCTCGCCTCGCTTCGTGACGTGGAACGGCAGATTCAGAAAGCAGAGGAACAAAGCAACAAAGAGATGCCCGATGTGGTGCGGCCCGCCGGCATTCCGGATTCGTTTGAGGAGCACGTCCGGCTGCTGTATGACCTGCAGTTGCTGGCGTATCAATCGGATCTGACCCGAGTGATTACGTTTATGTATGGCCGTGAGCAGACTGGCCGGTCCTATCCGCAAATCGGCGTCCCCGAGCCGCATCATCCGCTGACGCATCACCAAGGCAATCCGGAGAAGATGGCGAAGTGCGCTGTCATTCAGCGGTATCACCTCAAGCTCTTCGCCGAGTTCCTGGAGAAATTGCGAAAGACGCCGGATGGAGAAGGTTCGCTGCTGGACAACGTGACTCTCCTCTTCGGTGGAGGCATCAGCAATAGCGACCGCCACACGCATGGCCCTTTGCCAACCTTGCTGCTGGGCGGAGGCGCGGGGACACTGAAGGGCGGTCGTCACATCGTCTATCCGGAACACACGCCACTGACTAACCTTCAGATGACTTTGCTCAATAAGCTGGGCGTTCCGACGGAGAAGCTGGGCGACAGCACCGGGCAATTCCGGGAACTCTCCGAACTGGGTTAAAGACGGAGCGGAAACCTTTCGAAGAGTTTTGGGGAGCCACTAATCTTGCTTGAGCTTTCTCTCCCCACCTTAGGGTTGCTATATGATCCCCTAGCCTGTATGAGAGCCCGGGTTCACCAAACCAATTAGCTCCTCTCGAACCCTTTGGAGGATCTCTTGCGACAAGTTCGGATCGGACACGGCACGGGAGAGATTGATCGCTCCGAGCAGAGCACTCAGAATAAGCAGGGCGCGGCCACGCTTGCCCCCGCGCTGGCTCGATGGAAGAAGGGCGCTAGAGAATGCCACGCTCCGCTTCACCCGCGCCGTATAGAGGGCCCGCGCGGATTTGCTTCCCCGAGTCATGTCGCCTAGTAACGCTCCCATCGCACAGCCAGTTCCCGGCGCATCGCGGTGTTCCTCTGTCAGGTAGTTCTGGAGAAGTTGCGCCATATCCGTCGTATGCTCTTCCCAAACGTCAAGATCCTTGAATGCCGTCGCGAGCGCCTCCACGACCAGTTCATCGCGCGACCCGAAGTGTTTGTAGAAGCCCCCGACCGTAACGCCCGCTTCCTTCATTACATCAGCGACGCCGATACCTTCAAGTCCGCGCTCGCGAAATCGCTTGGCGGCCACCCTGACAATCCGCTCATGTGTCGTTTGCTTGTCCTTCCTTGAATGCCCCATGTCGGTTCCTCGACTGTATTATAAGCGTAATCTACTAGTTGGATACTTGAGGGGGGCTTCAGCGATTCAATTCTCCCTTTCGGGGGACTTACTCGTGAAAAATGACATTAAATTGGAGAAGTTGGTGCGGAGCCGTTGGCTTCCGCCCAGGAGGGCTTTCCCTGGAAAGGCATTGTCGAGGCTCGCTTTTTCTGCAACTTATAGAGTATGAATATAATCCTTACTACTGGGCCAGCATTGAGAGAACCGCTGGCGGCAGAACCAAGGAGATCCGAAATGAGCGAATCTGGACCCCAAAGAAACAAAGCTTTTGTTCTCGAAGCGTTCGACACCCTGTTCAACCAGAAGGACTTCGCCGTAGCGGAGAAGTTCTGGTCATCGAACTACATTCAACATAGCGCGCATATACCGCCCGGGCGTGACGGGCTCTTCGGCCTGATTAAGAACGTCCCGCCCGAGATGAAATATGAGAACAGGTTGATCATGGCGGAAGGCGACATCTTGATGCTGTACGGCGGGTAGAACCAAATTCGCGACTTGATGCTTGGTCGCGATCAACCGTAACAATTTACGGCTTTGCGGCGCCAGCACCGCGGGCCATGGGTTACATGAGAAAAGAGGAGATTCCAATATGCGTGCGATGAGAGCGGAACAATTTATTGGCTATAACGGACTGAAGCTCGTCGAGCTTCCAAGACCAGCGGTCACAGACGGAAAAGTACTGGTGCGAATCACGGCAGCCGGCGTCACGCCGCTGGACCATACGATTCTCTCCGGCCAATTTCACGGCGTAAAGGCCCCGTTAGTCCTGGGCAACGAAGGAGCTGGCGCAGTGGAGGAGGGCGGGGGAACCGACTATCCCGCAGGTTCACGCGTGATGTTCTTCGGCGCCTATGGCGTTTTCGAGGATGGAACCTACAGTGAGTGGGTCGCCGTCCGGAAGGAAGACCTTTGCCTGATCCCTGACAATGTCGACGACGTGAGTGCGGCAGGGATTCCAGTGGCTTATCTCACCGCGCAGGTGGCTCTTACCAGGGCTGGTTTTAGGGCGGGCAAGACTGTTATGGCACCGGCGATCGGAGGATCGATCGGCAACGCAGTGACACAAGTGGCGCGCGCTTTGGGAGCAAAACACGCCATTTCAAGCACGACCAATCACGCGAAAGCTCAGCAGGCGAAGGCCCTCGGATTCAATGAAGTCATCGATACATCCCTAGAGGGGTTGGCTGACGGCGTGCGTCGCATTACCGGCGGCTACGGTGCAGACATTGTCATCGACGGGATCGGCGGCGAAGTCCTGAGCGAATCTTTGGGAGCGCTTGCGCTGGAAGGAAGCGTCACAACACTGGGGTATTCCGCAAGCCGCAAGACAACCATTGATGTGACAAACCTTATCGGGCGCCAGGCCAGCATCCGGGGTCTTAACATGTTCGCTCAGCCGAAGGCGGCCATCACGGAGGCTTGGAGCGTCATCGTCTCTCTGCTTAAATCGGGTGCGATCAAACCGATCGTGGCTAAGAACTTCCGGCTGGCCGACGCAGCTGAAGCCTTGCGTTACCTGATTGAGGAGCGGCCTTTCGGCAGGGTCATCCTCACAATTTGAGCACCTCAACTCGGTTGCGGGAAAGTGGTCTCTCCAAACTTCGAGGATCTTGGGAACCGCTGCACACCGAAAGCGACCAATGCCACAAGCAGTCCCGCCAGGGCATCCGACAGATAGTGGTAGCGGCCATACACGGTCGCTATCGCGATAAGAGACGCAATCACGAGGAGGGATCGGCTCACCCATGGGCGCTCTGGTAGAGTTCGAAATGCGGAGAAAGCCGCAGCAAATGCGCCGGCCACGTGCGCGCTAGGGAATACGCTGGTGTGGATGCCGTAATTCCCCAGCATCCAGAGGTTGAAGCGCCGAAAAACCGTCGTGTAAGAGGGAAGATCCTGGCCAAGGAAGACCACGCGGGGCGGGTCGGACGGCCAAAAGGGGAACTGAGCGTAGCAAAGCAAAACCGCAAGAGCAAAAACCAACAGGAACTCGTCGACCATTTCCCGGCGCCGGTAAGCGTACAACATCGCAATGGCAAACGGCGCTAGCGCATAGACAAGCGCGTAGGCAATCTCCAGAATCGATGGAATGACCGGCCCAATCGACTCGATTACCGCTCTCAAGCCGCCTTGCAACACCACACGATCCCAGGTCACCCAAGATGCTTCCAGAGTGTGACCGAGGTGCGGTTGCGCAAACCATCCCATTTCGCGGTACGCCAGCACAACCAGTGCCAACGACACTGCGTCGCGGGCCACGCCAAAGGCGATCGTCGATTTGGTTCGATCCGCCACGATGAGCACTGGATACGCCGCCAGAATGGCGACGTTAATAAGCGTCACCAAATAGCGGGTGGTCGGTGGAACCGGCAGCAGCGCTCCCAGCACGACGGCGTAGACCAGGAAGCTGAGGATCACCCCCTCCGACTTGCGGACTTCTCCAATGCGGACGAGGTCACGAACCGGAGACGCGGTGGTGGCCCGTCCGACAGCGAAGTGGGTGTCTTGTGCGGCTGGGTTCACCGCATCCCTCTTTGCGTGATGAGTTGCTGTTGCGCCGCTTGCAAGGGACGCTCAGTGATTGTCAACTCGGCGGCTCCAACCAGCCGGGTCTCAATGGTGACATGCGTAACGCGAGTATAAGGAAGTCCATCCCGCAGGTTCGTATCGCGGCTGACCTCGATTGTCCGAATGAAAACAGAAGGCCGCTTCACAAAGCGGCCCGCCTGGTGAACGGCGATGCCAGTGCCGGAATCGATCCAGATCTGGCCGCGAATCAGGCCGGCGCGTTTCTTCTTGGGCACAATCTGAAAGATACAGATAGTGGTTCCGTTGTTTGCCATCGAACTGTTTTCCACCGACCCCAGGTAACGAAATTTATAGTTTGCGGGTGTGACGGCGACCGTAGAATACGGAAGCGCTTCAGCCTGTTCCTGCGCAGAGAGGTAGCGGGCAATCACCTGCCGTTTTACCGTCGAGTCGCCATCGAAACTTACTGCGGTGTATTCGCTGCGTTCGGAAGCGCCCGTCTGCCGGACCGCGAGCATTCTGCCCTCCTTCGCGAGGCCTGGCAGCGAGGCTTCGATCTCTACGCCAACCGGCCCTGACTCAGTGAACAAATTACGCTCCTGAAGGGATGCGAGGTATTTGCCAAAAGCCAGCGCGGGGGCGGATTCGCCAACTGTCAGCCGCGCAGGAACGACCTCTGGAATTTGCTCTACTAACGGGTATTCCTGACCATAACTGGTGGCGGCGAAGAGCGCAAGCACCACCAAAGCAGGCACTGTCAGATTGCGCGGCGTAGCCGGTGCGGCTCCGATTCCTTTTCTCCTCATCATTGTGATTTTTGGCATAGATTCTATCCTTCGAAAGTCCGTCTTCCTGGCAATAAAAAAGAGCGGTGGAACGCGCCACCGCTCTGCAAGATTAGGATCCCGGGAGACTGCCTGTTACCACCGGTATCCAAAGCCCACGGAGGGTTCGGCGCGATGCGTGGTGCGATCCACACCGGAAAGACCGGCCAAATCATAAGTCGGCGAATTGTAGACGAAGCCGCGATACTCGGCTCGCACGAAAACGTGGTGCGTCAGGTCGAAGTCAGCTCCGCCGCCGTAGACGAAAGCGGGCCGAGCTTGTGAACTGGCGCCTGCGAAATCCTTCGGATCAAAGATCAGACCGCCTGCTCCCGCCAGTACGAACGGCGTGAACTTGCGCATCGGAAGACGAAATACGTACGCGGCGGAGACTTCATGCGAGTAGCTCTTTACGCCTAGCACTCCGCTGGTCGAACCATAGTTCTGGGTGTTGAGCGAATACCCGTAGTTGGCTTCAACGCCGCTGTGAGTGTTGAAGAAGTACCGATAGCTGCCGAGCACGCCACCGCTGTTGGTGGCCGTATTCTCGATGCCATTATTGGTCGTGCTTTTCACAAAACTGCCGAACGCCTGTACTGAAACTTCGTTCTTTCCCGGAGCTTCCGATTGCGAAAACGCCGGCAATGCCATGGTAGCGATGCTCACAAACGACGCGATGACAAATTTCTTACTAAACATCTCATTCTCCTTTTGTTTTACTCCACACCGGCTCTCTTTATTCATGTCCCCCAGTGTTCGCCCTGCTTAAGGCACGCTGCGTGCCAATCAGCCAAGTCAATGAACCCTTGTAAATGCGTGGTTTGCGTTTGAAAGGGATGCTGGAACACCCCCCAAGTGTTCGGCACTTGCTGGGATATCGGCAGACTTCGCGACATCGGCGGACCTGCCGCAAACGGCTTCCTCGGTCTGTGTCAGCGAGGTAAGAAGCGCGCTGCGCGACACACTGCGAACGATAGGATCCACT